>OJIY01000024.1_pt1 | contig 239251 bp, 224 predicted proteins | sample 1596061 | NCBI WGS metagenome assembly OJIY01 (sample SAMEA4350111, study PRJEB24818) | metagenome | biome: human; feature: gut; material: faeces | place: Denmark | collected 2013-09
CGTCCCCGCAACGGGCCTGCGGGTTATCGGCAACAGACTGCGGCTGCGGCCGGAAGCGACGTTCAGCATCAAATTCATGGTAAGCCGGTGTCAGCTGAATACCGGAGTCCGCAATATTGCCGAGCCCGCGCCATTCACTGCTGGCTTTCAGTTCAAAGACTTCCGCCAGCGCTTTCTGTGCCAGCAGATTCCCCTGCTCCGGCACAATGCGGCTGTACTGATTTTCCACCGCCATCGGCGCGTGTTTGTCCTGTGCCTGTTTTTTCAGCTGGCGGACAACCATCAGAATAGCCGTCAGCAGATCCAGCGGCTCAAAGCCGGTCACAACAAATGGTTTGGCGAATTCATCACACAACGGCTGATACGGCGTGCAGCCAATCACCATACTGACGTGCCCCGGCGCGATAAAGCCGTCGATAAACACATCTTTCTGCTCCAGCAGTGTGCGCAGGGTCGGGATAATGGTGATGTGCTGACAAAAAACGGTGAAGTTTTTCAGTCCGGTTTTTTTCGCCAGTTGTAAGGTGGCCGCCGTGCCCGGCATGGTGGTTTCAAAACCGAGCCCGAAGAAAACAACCTCTTTGTCCGGATTATCACGGGCAATAGTCAGTGCATCCAGCGGGGAATAGACAATGCGGATGTCGCTGCCGTGACGGCGGGCATCCAGCAGCGAACCGCCGCGTCCGGGTACGCGCATGGCATCCCCGAAAGTGCAGAAAATCACCCCCGGACGGGCCGCGATTTCCAGGCAGGCATCAATACGCCCCATCGGCAGCACACAAACCGGGCAACCCGGTCCGTGAACAAATTCCACTGAATCAGGCAGCAGTTTATCCAGCCCGAATTTAAAGATGGCGTGGGTATGGCCGCCGCATACCTCCATAATCTGCAAAGGCTGTTTCAGCGGATGCGGCCACGAAGCCATCTCTTCCCGGATCTGCGCCAGCAGTTTTTCTGCCAGAGCCGGATCACGGAACTCATCAACAAAACGCATAGAAATCCCTTATTCCGCCGCACCGTGCTGCTGATTTACTTTGCTCAGGCGATCCTGTAACCAGGCAACCCATTCATCCATTCCTTCACCGGTAGTGGCTGACAGAACAATGACATCGATGTCAGGATTCACACGGCGTGCCGCATTCACACAGGCTTCAATATTGACATTCACATACGGCAGCAGGTCGATTTTGTTAATCAGCATCAGGTCTGCGGCAGCAAACATATGCGGGTATTTCAGTGGTTTATCTTCACCTTCTGTCACTGACAGAATCGCCACCTTATGCTGCTCACCCAGATCAAAACCGGCCGGGCAGACCAGGTTACCGACGTTTTCGATAAATAACAGGCTGTTATCTTTCAGTCCGAGGTGATGCATAGCGTCATGCACCATCTGCGCATCCAGGTGACACCCTTTGCCGGTATTGACCTGAATCGCCGGTACGCCGGTTGCGCGGATCCGTTCAGCATCATTGGTGGTTTGCTGGTCGCCTTCAATCACGGCACAAGGGACTTTGTCTTTCAGGTAATTGAGTGTGCGGGTCAGTAATGTGGTTTTGCCGGAGCCGGGGCTGGACACCAGGTTCAGCGCCAGAATGCCCTGCTCCTGTAAATGTTCGCGGTTATGGACGGCGATTTGGTTGTTTTTATCCAGCACCCCCATTTCAATCTGCACCATCCGTTTCTGAGTCAGGCCCGGCGCGTGTGTGCCCGCTTCCCCCATCCCGTAATGCATATTGTCTTTATCAATCACCGGCGCAAAGGCCGCTGCGTGGTCATGATCGTGTTCATGATCATGTGAATGATGATGATCGTGAGCATGTTCGTGCTCATGACGGTGTCCGTGAGCATGCTCTTCACCGGCTTCACGGCCGTCATAATAATAATGATTCACATCGCCGTTATGATGATAGTGGTGGTGATGAATGATGACGGGGCGGGAATGGTTGTCATGTTCATGATGATGGTGATCATGGCCGTGGTGGTCGTGGCTGTGACCTTCAATCTGCACGTTTCCTTCGCTGCAACCGCATGTGCTGCACATAATCCTGACTCCTGCTCGATTTATTGGCTCCGGCGCGGCATTGTGGTCAGACTCGTGACAGGTGCGGAGCATCTGATCACGCTGTGTCGGGCAGTCAACATAAATAAAATATTACACATAAAAGCCGGTAAACCATTACCGGCTTTTATGTATCCGTTATTAATTATATTAGTAGCAAATCTGCGGAGTGCCCGCTTTGACTTTGCGCAGGTCAGATGGATTTTCCCTGCGCAAAGAGTGATGTGTTTACGCGAAACTCAGTGGACAAACACCACGTAAACGGCAGCAGCCACAATAAAGCGGTAGATAGCAAACGGGATAAAGGAGATACGTTTAATCAATGACAGGAAGGTTTTCATGGCAATCAGCGCCACAATAAACGCCGCCAGGAAACCGACTGCAAACACCGGAATATCCGAGCTGCTCAGGAAATGCCAGCTCTTGTATAAATCCAGTGCTGTCGCACCCATCATCATCGGCACCGCCAGAATAAAGGAAAACTCTGATGCGGTGTAACGGTTAATCCCCATCAGCATACCGCCGGAGATGGTGGCACCCGAGCGGGAGAATCCCGGCCACAGTGCCAGGCACTGAAAACAGCCGATGGCAAACGCCTGGCGGTAGCTGATATCATCAAGACCTGTGGCCTGCACCTTCTTCGGCTTAAAGACTTCCGCCACAATCAGCAGGATACCACCCGCAACCAGCGCGTACATCACATTCACCGGATTAAACAGAGACTTAATCTGATCCCGCAGCAGCAAACCGAGAACCACCGCCGGTAACATAGCAATAATAATGTGGAGTAAATTCAGTTTTCCCTGAGTCTGTCCTTCATGGGGAACCCGGCCGAAGTGAATGCCGATAAGCGCAAACATCCGCCGCCAGAACAGGAAAACCACTGCCAGAATGGAACCGAGCTGAATAACCACTTCAAACGTTTTTGCTTTATCGCCGGTAAAGCCGATAAGCTCAGCAACAATAATCATATGACCGGTTGATGACACCGGCAAAAATTCGGTTAATCCTTCAACAACCCCGAGAATCAATGCATGCAGTAAACTTGTGATATCGCCCATATAACGCCCTGTATGGCAGATAAAATAAGGCACTCCCGGACGCGGGAATGCCGGATACGGAGAACAGCATATGACGCAAGTGTGACAATTTCATGACACCCTCAGCGCTTTTATGACAGTTCCGCTGACGGCATTATGACAACATCAGGCCGCACTTCGTTCAATAATGACACCCACTTCTTCCGCCTGTGCCACCGCACCCGGTTTGGCCACGCGGATACGCACCCGGGGGGTGCAGAACTCAGTCAGCAGTAATGACGCCACTTCTTCCGCCACACGTTCCACCAGTGCGAACTGTCTTGTCTGCACATAATCCAGAATAGCGGTGCTGACACTGGCGTAATCGAGACAATGTTCCACATCGTCACTCTCAGATGCGCGTTTGTTATCCCAGTGCATTTCGATATCGAGCACTAATTTCTGCGTAATATTCTTTTCCCAGTCGTAAGCACCAATCGTTGTAAAAACAACAAGTTTCTTAATAAAAACAACATCCATCCGCAATTACCCCGTTTTTTTATGCTCATCGGATATCACTTCCCATGAAATATGCGTATTATCCATGGAGGCCAATAACTGTAATTTACCGTCTGTCAGGAGAGAAGCATGAGTGGAATCGCGCTTGGTATGATCATCTTCGCTTATCTGCTGGGATCAATTTCCAGTGCGATCCTGATCTGCCGTCTTGCGGGACTGCCGGATCCGCGGCATCACGGCTCCGGAAACCCGGGAGCGACCAACGTGCTGCGCATCGGCGGCAAACTGGCGGCTGCCGGTGTCCTTATCTGCGACGTACTCAAGGGTATGCTGCCGGTCTGGCTCGCTTACCTCCTGCAAATACCGTATTTTTACCTCGGCATTATCGCCATTGCTGCCTGTTTAGGCCATATTTATCCGGTATTTTTCCACTTTAAAGGCGGAAAAGGCGTGGCAACGGCATTTGGTTCGATTGCCGCCATCGGCTGGGATCTGACCGGACTGGTCGCCGGAACCTGGCTGCTGACCGTGCTGCTGAGTGGTTATTCATCATTAGGCGCGATTGTCAGCGCGCTGGTGGCACCGTTTTATGTCTGGTGGTTCAAACCGGAGTTTACCTTCCCGGTCGCCATGCTCTCCTGTCTGGTACTGATCCGCCATCATGACAATATTCAGCGGTTGTGGCGCGGTCAGGAAAGCCGCATCTGGCAGAAGCTGAAGAAAAAGCGGGCCAAAACGGATAAAGAGATAATCCAGGAAGCGAAAGAGCAGGAAAAAGAGGATTAAAAAAGGCGCTGAGGCGCCTTTTTTGTGTCCGGAGATTATTTATCCAGCGGTGGTAACTCAGCCAGCGGCCAGCGCGGACGGACGGTCACCCCTAACTCACTGCGCATGCCGCCTTTGAAGCGGATCATCCCGGCCAGCGCAATCATCGCGCCGTTATCCGTGCACAATTCAGGACGGGCATAGAACGCTTCTCCGCCCAGTTTTTGCAGTGTCTGCGCCATGCGTTCGCGCAATGTGCGGTTTGCACTCACGCCGCCTGCCATCACCAGCCGTTTAAATCCGGTCTGCTCCAGCGCGCGTTTGCATTTGATCACCAGTGTATCGACCACCGCGTCTTCAAAAGCACGGGCGATATCCGCCTTTGTCTGGTCTGAATCATCATTCTGATGAATGGTATTGGCAGCAAAGGTTTTCAGCCCGGAGAAGCTGAAATCCAGCCCCGGCCGGTCGGTCATCGGACGCGGGAAGGTAAAACGCCCCGGCGTGCCCTGAGCTGCCATGCGTGACAGTGCAGGCCCGCCCGGATAATCCAGTCCCAGTAATTTGGCTGTTTTATCAAAGGCTTCCCCGGCTGCATCATCGATAGATTCACCCAGCAGCGTGTATTCACCGATACCGGTCACACTGATTAACTGCGTGTGGCCGCCTGATACCAGCAGCGCGACAAACGGAAACTCCGGCTGATGTTCTTCCAGCATCGGTGCCAGCAGATGGCCTTCCATATGGTGAACCGGCACCGCCGGGACATCCCAGGAAAACGCCAGCGCACGGCCGACTGTTGCCCCGACCATCAGCGCCCCGACCAGCCCCGGTCCTGCGGTATAGGCCACCGCATCAATATCCTGTGCCGTCAGACCGGCTTCTTTCAGCGCAGCCTGAATCAGCGGCACGGTTTTCCGGATGTGATCACGGGATGCCAGTTCCGGCACCACGCCGCCGTAATCCGCGTGGACTTTGATCTGGCTGTATAACTGATTAGCCAGCAAACCGGCTTCATCATCATAAATTGCGATTCCGGTTTCATCGCAGGACGTTTCAATGCCTAACACTCGCATGGGACTTAACTCGCTGGAACAAAAACTGACGGGACTGGCGGCGGACAGCAGGAAGCAAATCCGTCTCCGCAAAGAGTGCAGTGTATCACCATAATGGCGTGCTGACAGGTATTAAGGTGAAATACGGGGCTTTTCTGTCGCATTTTTATTCAGCAAAAACCGCTTATTCACAGGATGAGCACAGTTATCCACATACTTTTCCCCTGCATAACGGATTTCTGTTGCTGACAAATCGCCGCGTATTCGCTATAATCTGCACCCTCTGTAAAACCCCTGTCGGGTGTGCGGATCCGGTCCCGGCGGTAACACCGGACCAAATCCGGGGTATTTCTCTGTCTGATTATCCACAGCACTTTACAACGTGGGTCACATTGAAGTAAAATTCCGCACCATTTTAAAGACAACTGGCATAACGCCAGTACAGACCTATTTATTGAGGTGAGAGGCACATGCCGGTAATTAAAGTACGTGAAAACGAGCCATTTGACGTTGCACTGCGTCGTTTCAAACGTTCCTGCGAAAAAGCAGGCGTATTAGCTGAAGTACGTCGTCGTGAGTTTTATGAAAAACCAACGACTGTACGTAAACGCGCTAAAGCATCTGCTGTTAAGCGTCACGCTAAGAAACTGGCTCGCGAAAACGCACGTCGCACTCGTCTGTACTAATCGCTGCGGCCGCGCCGCAACTTAGTCAGACCGCAGTAGTTGCAGTTAATGGCCGTGTTTCCGGAAGGAAGCGCGGCTTATTATCGTTATCAGACAGGCGAAAAAGGGGTTATGGCCGGGCGCATTCCACGCACATTTATCAACGACTTATTAGCGAGAACCGATATCATCGATCTTATCGATGTCAGGGTGCCGCTGAAAAAACACGGTAAAAATCACCAGGCGTGTTGTCCTTTCCACAACGAAAAAACTCCCTCTTTTACAGTCAGCAGCGATAAACAGTTTTACCACTGCTTCGGCTGTGGTGCCCACGGCAATGCTATTGATTTTTTAATTAATTATGACCGGCTCGAGTTTGTCGAGGCGATCGAAGAATTAGCAGCAATGCACGGGCTGGATGTTCCTTATGAAACCGGAAGCGGCAGCAGCCAGATAGAAAAACATCAGCGTCAGAACCTGTATCAGCTGATGGAAAAACTGGACAGCTTTTACCGCCATGCATTACAGGCTGATAACGCCGGTCATGCCCGTGAGTACCTGAACCGCCGGGGTCTGAGTCAGGAAATTATCAGCCGGTTTGCAATCGGCTATGCCCCCGCCGGATGGGACAACGTCCTCAAACGCTTTGCCCGCAGTGAGGATGATCGTCAGCAGTTGCTGGATGCAGGCATGTTAGTGGTCAATGATAACGGCCGCTGCTATGACCGCTTCCGGGAACGTGTGATGTTTCCTATCCGTGACCGGCGCGGCCGGGTAATTGCTTTCGGCGGACGTGTCCTCGATGATGCGATGCCGAAATACCTGAACTCACCGGAAACCGATATTTTTCATAAGGGCCGCCAGTTATTCGGGCTGTATGAAGCCCAGCAGAATAACCGCGAACTGTCCCGCATCCTTGTGGTGGAAGGTTATATGGATGTGGTTGCCCTGGCACAGTTCGGTATTGATTATGCGGTGGCCTCACTCGGGACATCGACAACGGCAGAGCACATACAGTTGCTCTATCGGACATCTGATACCATAATTTGTTGTTATGACGGAGACCGTGCCGGACGCGAAGCCGCCTGGCGGGCACTCGAAACTGCTCTTCCCCATCTTAATGACGGGCGGCAGCTTCGTTTTATGTTTTTACCGGACGGCGACGATCCGGATTCACTGGTGCGCCGCGAAGGCCGTGAAGCCTTTGAGCAGCGGCAGAATGAGGCACACAGTCTGTCTCAGTTTCTGTTCGATACCCTGCTGCGCCAGGTGGATATGAGCACCCCGGAGGGGCGCAGCAAGCTGAATGCCCTGGCGATGCCGCTGATAAGCCGCGTGCCGGGTGAAGCGCAACAGGCATTTTTATTGCAGGACCTGGGTAATTTACTCGGACTACCGGATATCACGCAGCTCAAACAGGCGGTCCGCCAGAGTGAGAACAGTCCCGGTTATCAGGCACCGAAACTGAAACCGACCACCATGCGGATCCTGATTGCCCTGCTGGTGCAGAATCCGCAGTTTGCACAATTAGTGCCGCCGCTGGAATCCATTGATACCAGCCGTATTGCCGGTTTTTCATTATTCAGGGAGCTGATTGATACCTGTTTATCACAGCCCGGGCTGACCACCGGTCAGTTACTGGAACACTACCGTGATAATAAATTAGCGCCACAGCTTGAAAAACTGGCCGGATGGAACGATATAGAGATAGATGAGATAGCAGAAAAAACCTTCAAAGATGCCTTAAATCATCTGGTGGTGTCTGCTCTCAATGACAGATTTAACTTCCTGATCGCCAAAGAGCGGACAGAAGGTCTGACCCCTGAAGAGCGCAATGAAGTGAGTCTTCTCGTGCGGGTCCGGCAATAAGTATTATTATTAAACTATGATGAATATAACGGCTTAAGTGCCGCAGACAGCAGGAACAGCCCTGCATGCCATGTCACCAAGGTTCATGGCCGAAGAAAAGAAATCCTTGATTGTTATTGTTGCTGGCTAAGTTGTTTTGCCGACCAACACAAACCTAAATACTCAGAAGTGTGGATACCGTCTTATGGAGCAAAACCCGCAGTCACAGCTGAAACTTCTTGTCACCCGTGGTAAGGAGCAAGGCTATCTGACCTATGCTGAAGTCAATGACCATCTGCCTGAAGATATCGTCGATTCTGATCAGATCGAAGATATTATCCAGATGATCAATGACATGGGCATTCAGGTAATGGAAGAAGCACCTGATGCTGATGATCTGATGCTGGCAGAGAATTCAACAGACACCGATGATGATGCAGCCGAAGCTGCAGCACAAGTCCTCTCAAGTGTAGAATCGGAAATTGGCCGGACCACTGACCCTGTACGTATGTATATGCGTGAAATGGGGACGGTAGAACTGTTGACCCGCGAAGGCGAAATTGACATTGCCAAGCGCATCGAAGATGGCATCAATCAGGTTCAGTGTTCCGTTGCTGAATATCCTGAGGCAATCACGTATTTACTCGATCAGTACGACCGCGTTGAAGCAGGCGAAGTCCGTCTTTCTGACCTGATTACCGGCTTTGTTGACCCGAACGCGGAAGAAGATCTGGCACCAACCGCAACCAACATCGGTTCTGAGCTGCCGGCCGAAGAATTAAACAAAGATGACGACGACGAAGACGAAGACGAAGAAGAAGACAGTGACAGCGATGACGATAACAGCATCGATCCTGAACTGGCTCGTCAGAAATTCGAAGCGCTGCGTGTGCAGCATGAAAAAGCGCGTCAGCAGATTAAAATTCACGGCCGCGACCACCCGAACACCAATGCGGAAATCCAGCAGCTCTCTGAAGTTTTCAAAGAGTTCCGTTTAGTTCCGAAGCAGTTTGACCACCTGGTCAACAACATGCGTGAAATGATGGATCGTGTCCGTCAGCAGGAACGCTACATCATGAAACTCTGCGTTGAGCAGAGCAAAATGCCGAAGAAAAACTTCATCACCCTGTTCACCGGCAATGAAACCAGTGATTCCTGGTTTACTGCTGCTGTCGCGATGAACAAACCGTGGTCTGAAAAACTGCAGGATGTCGCGGAAGAAGTTGAGCGCAGCCTGCAACGCCTGCGTCAGATTGAAGAAGAAACCGGCCTGACCATTGAACAGGTCAAAGATATTAACCGCCGCATGTCTATCGGTGAAGCGAAAGCCCGCCGTGCAAAAAAAGAGATGGTTGAGGCGAACTTACGTCTGGTTATCTCCATCGCGAAAAAATACACCAACCGTGGCCTGCAGTTCCTGGATCTGATTCAGGAAGGTAACATCGGTCTGATGAAAGCGGTTGATAAATTTGAATACCGTCGTGGTTATAAGTTCTCGACCTATGCCACCTGGTGGATCCGTCAGGCGATTACCCGCTCTATCGCGGACCAGGCACGTACTATCCGTATCCCGGTGCATATGATTGAGACTATCAACAAACTCAACCGTATCTCCCGTCAGATGCTTCAGGAGATGGGCCGTGAGCCGTCACCGGAAGAACTGGCAGAGCGGATGCTGATGCCGGAAGATAAAATCCGCAAAGTGCTGAAAATCGCCAAAGAGCCAATCTCAATGGAAACGCCGATTGGTGATGATGAAGATTCGCACTTAGGGGATTTCATCGAGGATACCACCCTCGAGCTGCCGCTGGATTCAGCCACCTCAGAGAGCCTGCGTTCCGCGACTCACGAAGTGCTGGCCGGCCTGACCCCGCGTGAAGCGAAAGTTCTGCGTATGCGTTTCGGTATTGATATGAATACTGACCACACGCTGGAAGAAGTGGGTAAACAGTTTGACGTTACCCGCGAACGTATCCGTCAGATTGAAGCGAAGGCACTGCGCAAACTGCGCCACCCGAGCCGTTCTGAAGTATTACGCAGCTTCCTGGACGAATAATCCGCTTCAGGATCAGAGCATTATCAGGCGCCGTTTAACGGCGCCTTTTTTTATGCTTATTCATTGCCGGACAAGAAGTAATTCAGTTACACAATTGATGTTCAGAAATCATTTTTGACAGGCAATATTCCGCTCATAAAACAGTCAGATAGACAAGAAACGCTAGACCCCGCAGGCAACTGGCAGTATAATCTCACCCACTTCGGCCCCTTAGCTCAGTTGGTTAGAGCACGCGACTCATAATCGCTTGGTCACTGGTTCAAGTCCAGTAGGGGCCACCAAATTTTTACTGATTTATCAGTGTATTAAGCCACTCTTCACAGGGTGGCTTTTTTACATCTGCGAGCCGATGGCAGCAAAATGGCAGCAGAGATTTTTTTACCTACCCTTTTCTATCTGTCAGTTACACCTTCCTCCGACTACAAATGATTTCAGTTTTCCAAATCCCGCAACGCCGCGCAGCTCCTGGCATTTTGTAATTCTGCGGCTTTTTTGGGGATCTCTGATCCAAAAACCGCAGGCGGGTGCGGTGTAGTACGTTTTACGTGGTCGAATGGATTACTTCGTGCGGTTTCCTGCGCGTCTGGTGCTGTGTGCCTGGGCAATCTCTTTTGTGGGTATCGCTTCTGATTGCCGGGTAGAACTCATATTGTTCAAAAAATAATTACGGGACACAGCTAAAACAGAATAATCAGCTCATTTTTTTGTACCAGATCTTTCTTCATAATAAGGCGACGAACACAAGGACAGGTCTGTTGTGTATTTTTGAATAAAAATATTTTTTTCCGGGCACTTTTCATAGTTATTAGCGGTTAATTCTGATATTAAATACCAAGTAACAGGGAAGGATAGTATAAAAATAAAAAATAAGCTTTTGAATACCCATATGTATTTGTTTGTATTTTTTATTTTTTCATTTCTTTTCTGAAGAATAAGAGATTTAATAGCAACACTAATGAGAAAGTATGAAAACAAAGGCATGGCTATTGTAAATACAATCCCTTGAGATAAAAATATCATGTTGTTTTTTTTCTCAAAAGCATCCAGAACCGTATTCGCCCCTAAAAAAAACAAAGGAATGAAAAGAATGCCAAGAACAAAAAAAAGGATGGCAGCTACTTTTTGTTTATTTATCATCTATTTCCCTTCCAATATTTTTCATTTTCAGGAATGTTTTTTACTTCTCTCATTTTCTTTACTAGTTTATCACTTAATTCAAAATAAGCATCCAGGTAATTCAATAAAATTGCAACTGCAAAACCAATAACAAATACCGTACCACCAATAATAATTGGACTGGCAACAACAAAAATAGATAAACCTAATGTTCCAAATCCCCAGGCAATGAACGAAGCTACACACAATTTAGCTACATCCATAGTAATATCACCGACAAAATTATACAGGTCATAATCTTTCTGAAAGATAAGCTGTAATAACCGGAATCCGACCGCAGCAATAAAGGTATAACGTACACCATCAATAGTTGCGGCATTCAGTCCGCGCTGACCTATTCCCATGCTGATCACTTTGCCATGATTAGCAAGGTAATGAGTCGCATTTAATTCCTGCGTAACCACTGAGCTTGATCATCACGCTGCCGTTGGCTGCTATATACTCTGTTGCTGTGATACCGAACTTAAAATTAAACTCACGCAATAACTCTGCTACAGAAAACCCTTCACGGATATTACCGATATAGGAACTGACAAAAGAATAAGCATCGTGAACGTAGGATTTACCATTATCTTTCAGCTCATCCAGAATCTTTCCTGCTTCATCCGGTGTCAGTAATACAATGACGCGTTCATTGTCCCTTAACTGTTTTTCCAATCCAATAGCATCAAAGAACTCATGCTGAGGCCGAAGCTCATTGATTTTCGCTTTTCCGCTCAAAACGTCACCGAGATATCCGCTCATTGTCGGATTATACTTTTTATCGCTCATGTTCTCCCTCACATCTGATAAAAATACTGTGCCGACACGACTATAACACTTAAGTCAAATTTCAATATTTCATAGTCCCCACGAAAGCGCAAGCTCACTTTATTCGTATATTCTGCATTTGTTTACCGCGCTTTCTATTCCCCTCCGTGTCAGGATAATTGTCACACTCTCTGAAATACTCAGATAACAATTCCTCCGCATAAAAAAACAGATTCCCCCGCATATCCCACTAAAATAACATAATGTTTTTATTTGTTTTTTTGCCTGTCCGATCACATTGAATTACTTCTTTATTCCGTTACACTAAGTCAAATTTTTATTTTCTGTCTTCCTGTTTATTTAGGATTAATCCGTATAAGGACTGATATGACAAAGCAACGTAAACTGGGGCTTGCTCTGCTTATTGCTATTGCACTGTCCGGCGGGGCCTGGCTGACGTATTCTGTAACGTCCGGCAGCACTCCGGCAGATAAAGGCTATGAGCTGTATTTATCCGGGGATACTGACGGGGCATTCCGTTATTTTTCCGCAGAAGCGGAAAAGGATCCGCAGGCAGCTTATGCATTGTCTGTGATGTATCTCAACGGCTACGATGTACCGGCCAATGCGTTGCTGGGTTATCAGTGGCTGGAACGGGCCGCGAATGCCGGTAATAAAAGTGCCTTATACAACCTCGGTTATTACCGCTATCACGGCATAACACAAGATACCGCACAGGATCAGTACGGTATTACCTCCCTGAAGGCCGCGGCACAGGCAGGAGTCCGTGAGGCTCAGGAATTACTGGGCACTATTTATCTTCTCGATAAATACGGCAATATTCCGTCAGATGCAGAGCAGGCGCGGAAATATATGACTGCGGCTGCAGATCAGGGATCGTTTTTTGCAAAATTCGCGCTGGGCTATATCGCGTATGAATATGATAAAGATTATAAAAAAGCGGTCGGTATTCTGACACCGTTACTCAGCGAGCAATTTACCCTGCCTGCTATGCTGCTTTCCGGAATATATGAAAAAGGCGGTCACGGAATAGAAGCCGATCCGGGACAGGCAAAAAAATACCGCTATATGGCATTTTCACAAATCAGCTCACTCAGTGAAGATGATTTGATGCCGAAAGCATTATCTCTCTACGGTTCAGAAACGGCAGATGAAATAACCGCCCGGCTGGCAAAACTGGAGAAAATGGCGGAGAACGACAATCAGCATGCCCGTTATGCCCTCTATGACACTTATATGCAGGGAACGGGTGTTATCGCAGATAAAGAAAAAGCCCTCCGCTATTTACTGCCGCTGATTAATCAAAAAGATCCGAAAGCCCTTTATACCTGGTATCTTGATACCAAAACAAACCCTGAATATCTGACAGCCGCAGCTGATGCCGGATATCCCGATGCCCTTTATCTGCTTTATCAAATCCACCGTAATATCCGTTTTGACGATGCCTTCGGTTATGACCGGGAGCGGGCGGCGAAATACCTGAAACAGGCTGCGAATACCGGACATCACGATGCATTAATCGACATTATTGAGGATATTACCGGCAGCTATCAGTTTCCGGATAACGACACCAACGCACAGGTATCTGCCTATTTAGCCAAATTACTGGAAAAATATCCGGATGACCCGGAGGCGCTGATGCTGGCTTCCGCACGTTACGGTGATCAGGAAGGGAATATTTATGATCCTGTTCGTGCCTTTGAACTGAATAAAAAATCGGCTGAATTATCTCCCCTGCCGGATTCACAGGATCAACTGGCCTATAAATACGCCAGAGGTATCGGCGTTGAGCAGGATGTAAAAAAAGCTGTCGGGATCTATAAATCCCTGCTGAGAGCTCCCTATTTTCAGGATAAGGCTTACCGGCGTTTAACGGATCTCTATTTTTCCTTTGATACCGGCGGTGAAATTGATGAAAAAGAGATTATCGCATTCCTGAAAAAAGATATCGAAGAGAATGATAACTACCGCCAGGCGTATTTTTATGCCGATTATCTGTTGCAGGAAGATCCGGTAAAAAACCGTAAACAGGCTATAGAACTGTATCTGAAAGCCAGCGAATATACCCCCAGTGCCGATGTTCACCTGGCAAAATCGCTTATTTCTCTCAATACCGGCAATAATGAACAGGCTTTAAAGCTGGCGCTGGAAATAATGAAAAGCGGATATGCCCGCTCCCTGCTGACGGAAAAAGAATGGCATGATGTCACGCAGATTGTATTCTCCGAAGGTAAAAACAACCCCCTTGCCAGACAATTCTGGGTTCTGCTTGCCCTGCGGGATAATAACGCGGAAGCGCAGAAACTGATTGAACCGCTGCTGGGTCAGGATCCGGTTGTCACGTATTACTATGCGAAGCTGAAACTGGAAGATGCGGAAGATAAACCGGATATGACCGATGAGATCCTGCGTCCGGATATTGAACTGATGATGAAAGCGGCTGCGCTGGGCAACACGGACGCCGGTGAATACATGGTGAATCGTCTGAAGAGCGCGACCCGCTCCGGCACACAGAGCAACCTGAATCAGGCGTTTCTGCGGGTAACCGGACTGACAGAACGCGATATTGTGCCCCGGCTGACACAGTGTGCCGATGCCGGAGGATGGGCCTGTATGTATGAATTGGGCGAGATCTATTATGAAGGTAAATACGGTGTAAAAGCTGACCTGAATACCTCCGTCGCCTGGTACGAAAAAATTCCTGATCGCGATTACCGTTTCACAGAATCACGCCTGAGCAAAGTCAAAAAGAGCCGTGACACCCTGGCAGACCTGAATGCCCGCGTACAGAAAGGGGATGCTGAAGCCGCCTATGAATTATCTTATGCCTGGAGGAACGGCAACCACGGCCTGACTCAGGATCCGAAAAAATCGCAGTATTACCTGAAAATGGCAGCGGAAGGCGGTAATGAAGATGCCATTACCACACTGATTGATGACTACAAAAGCGCAGATACACTCAGCCCGGAGGATAAAAAACTGCTGCTGTCGCTGTATGACAAACTCCCGGGAACAGGCAATAACAGCTATCTGCGTGATCTGGGTACACAGTACCTGCAGGGCAGCAATCTTGTCAGCGCGGATCGTCAGAAAGCCCGTTATTATTTCAGCAAAGCCGGTGATTACGGCAGGGACGAGCTGAAAGCAATGGATAAGTTTGAAATAAACGCAAAACTGGCGGATGAAAGCCCGAATGCTGCTTATGAAACCGGTTATGCTTATTTTCTCGGGCGCGGCACACAAAAAGATCTGCAGCAAGCCCTGCCATACCTGCAGAAGGCAGCAGATGCCGGTCATAACTATGCCACAATCCTGCTGGCAGATACCTATGAAAAGGGAGAGTACGATAAAGAGACACAGCGCCGGATTATCACACCGGACTGGGATAAAGCCATTGTCCTGATACGTGCCTACAAAGGGCCGCGGGATGTATCAGCAAATATCACATTCTATGAAAGCACGATAAAACCGGCACTGGCCGGAGACAGCAGCGCCATGAACGCCGCCGGGGAACACTATAAGAGCAGCGGCTATTATGATACCGCCCGTTACTGGTTTGAAAAAAGCGCGGAAAGCGGTTATCTGCCTGCATTCTGCGCTCTGGCCGGGGCGACTGAAAACAATAACGGTAAAATGGCGGTATTACGCCGTGGTGCGGAGAAAGGTGACACTTGCTCCGATACCATGCTGGCCATCATGCAGCTCAAAGAGAACCGCATAACACCGGATTCACCGGAGTGGGCCGGTATTATCACCCGGGTGGAAAACGGTCTGAAAAACAGTGATGAAGAGGTGTCAAAAGCCGCGTTTGAAGCACTGACTCAGCTGTATCGCGGCACTCTCAGCGATGACAACGGCAGCTCTCTGTATAGGGCAGACAACAAAAAATATCTCACACTGCTGGAATCGGAGGCAGATAAACGGGCTGATGCACAAATCGCCCTGTTCTATTATTACCGGCAGAATAATGACATGGATAAAGCACTGTCTTATCTGCAAAAAGGCCATGATAACGGCGATATTGCTGCCACAGAAACACTCTACGAATACTATATGTCGCCGGAATATTGCCGCCGTGACGATGCCGATCCCGCCAAAGCGGAGCAGTATCTGACGGAGTGGCTGAAAAAATCGGACTATCCGGAAAATACCGATAACCATATGCTGATGCCGCCGGAGGACCGGACCAAAGCGATGGGTGATGCATGGCTTGAAGGCTTCTGTCACCGGGCACCGGATCCTGACAAAGCTATCGCGTGGTATACCCGCTCACTGACGTATAACAACACACATGCCCTGAAAGGTATGTATGACGCGCAGATAGCGAAGAAGAATGCTCCGGAAGCCTATTACTACGGTTCACTCGCCGGTGTCAGCTCCCGGGAGGGGGACGACCTTATCGCCACACTGACGGATGCAGAACGCGAAACCGTGCTGCAGCGTATTAAGAAAAAGCAGGTGTATGAGCAATACGGTCGTTATGAACAGGAAATTGAAGCGAAGCGGCAAAAAGCAGAAAGCGGTGACGGCCCGGCCGCATTCTCGCTGGGGGTAAATTATGCCCGTGGCGAACGCGTTCCGGAAGATACGGAAAAAATGATCTATTACTATGAGCTGGCCGGTAAAAACGGGTACGCCAGAGCCTACAACGTGCTGGGTAATCTCTACCGTAAACCGAATGAGCGCGGGATCCCGGTCGACGGTAAAAAAGCCCTCGCGTATTTTGATGCGGGAGCCAAACTGGGTGACAGCAATACCGCACACCTCGCCGGGGATATGCTCTATTTCGGTCAGGCCGGGCTGGAAAAAGATTATCCGCAGGCTGCCCGCTATTATGAAATGACCTCTCTTGAGCAGGGCAATCATCATGAAATGGCGAAATACAAAGTCGCGTGGATGTACTATCACAAAATGGCCGGTACCGGCAGTGATGATGATCTGCGCAAAGCACGGGATAACCTGATATTGTCGGCAAAATACGGCAATAAAGATGCCGCAGAAGCTTTAAAAGAGTGGGATTTCTCACGTATCAGCGATAAAAATAAATAAGTGGTTTTATTATCAGCACCCTCCCGGAATATGATTTGTTCCGGGAGGGTGATTTTATTACCTGCCGGATGATTTTTTCCCCCGAAATGCAATAAAAAGACCAGAAATAATAAACAACATGCCAACCAGCATATTCAAAGTGACTGATTCACCCAGAAAAAACAGTGAAATAAGAACACTGATAACTGGTGATAGTAAAATGGCACAGGATGTCAGTTCCGCCCCGCCTTTTTCGATCATATAAAACCATAGAATATAGACAAAAACACCTCCGGTTATTCCTGTATACAATACCGGCAATAATACACGAGGCTGACTTATCACAGATAATAGTAGCTGGATATCATCAGACATAAATGGCATCGTCAGTACAATCAGCAGCAGCGAAACACAGTTCTGATAGAAAACCCTGAGTAAAATATTTGATTTAACAGGTATTTTTTTCTGACAGAACAGTTCCTGTAGCCCAGCAAAAGGCACTGATTAATATAATTAACTCCCCTGTTCCGATTTTATCCACGGAAATAAAAATCAGTACGCCTGTAACACCCAGGATCGCTGTCATTACATATTTTATATTTATACTCCTGTATATAACTATATAAATTAATGACGTAAAAGCCGGCATGGTATAAATCAGCACTGATGATTTTACCGCATCAGTATAAAACAGAGAAATATTGTTCAGTAACGGAACCAAAAATAGATTAAATATCCCCAAAGGAATACATAGAAGAACATCTTTGAACACTATTTTATTCCGGAATAAGAATAAAACAATAATGAGTAAAATAACAACAGAAATAATATTACAATAAAAGCGGAATGGCCATGCTCCGATTTGTTCAATTGCTATTTTAGATACAGGGAAATTACTCCCCCATATCAGAGCAATGACTAATGCTATACCTGGTAGCAACTTTTTTTCAGTCATAGCTGGCAACTAATACCGTATGCTTATCAATATACTCAGTATTTTCATTGCCATTTCTTTGTCAATCGGTAATAAAGATATTCACCGAAAGTGAGAGCCCCGCTGAGTTTTTTACTTTACCACCTGAATAGAAATGGAAAATAAATTATTCAGAGTCATACATTTGCAAATAATACCACCGATTTAATATATCAACTCACTTCTCCCTCACCCCCAGAATATCCACCTGAATCATCCGTGAATCTGCACGACCGTGGTCATCCACGGCACGGATACGGAAGCGGCCGGCCGCTTCCGGTTTCCATTCCAGCGGGCGGCGGCTGGTGCTGTTACCGAGGTACACATCCCCGGCAAACCAGTAAATCACACTGCTGTCATTATCGGCGGTGGCGGTAAAAAACAGGGAGGATGGCTGGTTTGCTGTCCGCCGCAGTGTGTAAGTGGTGTTGCGCAGCGGAGAGGTAATTTGTGGCGGAGTACCGCCGATCAGGCTGTTGCCGCCTTTGCAGTGTGTGACAGACGGCGGGGTTTTCTTCGGCAGACCGGCCAGGGCAAACACCCGCGCCAGGTCAGACGGCCAGTATTCATAGATATCAATATTCACCTGAGCAGGATCATAAGGCGGGCAGACCACGTCGCCGGTGATTTTATCCGTCGCCACCGGGCGGTAAATGGTATCAACCGCAATGGGGGATTTGCCAGGGATAAACCAGGTTTTGCCCCGTCGCTGACACCACTGCGTCGGCAGGTTGCCGCTGGCCAGACAAACCTCCACCTGACGGAGATTCTCCGGCAGCGGAAAGTCCGGCTCCCGCAGTGCCGGGTACTCCGCCATAATGTTGTCGATAATATTGAAAAACAGCGGTGCGGCAGCTTCCGCGCCAATCAGCGCACTGTTTCCGGTGCCGTCAAAGTTCCCGAGCCAGACCACCAGCACATACGGGCCGGTGATACCGCTGCTCCAGGCATCACGGAATCCCCAGGAAGTACCGGTTTTCCAGTACACCGGCAGTGTCATCGGTTTTTGTGCGAGGGTGTTACCCGGGCGGCGGTGCTGCCCCAGCATATCCAGGGTGATAAATGCGGCTTCCTCACTCAGCAGACGGACCGGCGCGGCGGGCTGTTCAGATTCGGTCATCCGCAGCGGGCGCAGAACGCCCCGGTTTGCAAGGATCGCATAGAGTTTTGCCAGCTCCTGCGCGGTCACTTCACCGCCGCCCAGGACCAGCGACAGTCCGTAGTGCTTTTCCCCCGCCATCCCGGAGAGACCGGCCAGACGGAGAAACTGATAGAGATTCGGTTTGCTGAGTTTTGCCGCGATATCCACCGCCGGAATATTACGGCTGTAGTTCAGTGCCTGTGTTGCCGGCAGCGGCCCCATAAAGCGCAGATCAAAGTTCTCCGGCGCGTAGCTGCCGAAAGTGGACGGCACATCTTTAAGAATGGTCAGCGGATGCAGCACGCCCTGCTCCAGCCCGAGGGCGTAAATAAAGGGTTTCAGCGCCGAGCCGGGGGAGCGTTTGGCATTGGTGCCGTTCACCTGGCCGTGGATCTCCGTGTTGTAATAATCCGCCGAACCCACCAGCGCCCGCACGCCCATATCACGGGTATCGACGAGGAGCACCGCCGCATTGTGTAATCCCGCCTGCTGACGGCGGGCGATAAACGCAGCCACCTGTTTTTCGGCAATGCGCTGAAGATTTACATCCAGCGTGGTGACCACCGTCTGCGGTTTTTCAGCACTAAACCTGTTCTGCCGCGCTATCTGTTCAATCAGATGCGGAGCGATATAAGGCATCTGCTCCGGCTGGCGCAGCATCAGCGGCAGTTCAAACAGTGCCGCCATGTTCTCATCATCAGGATGCTCTTCCCGCCAGCGCTGCCAAAGCCGGTTACGTGCCTGCATCAGCGGCTGACTGATATCCGCCGCACCGGGTGTGACACGATACCCCGGCGACTGCGGCAGTACCGCCAGTGTCAGCGCTTCCGGCAGCGTTAAATCCGCCGGTTTTTTATTGAAATAGATAAGTGAGGCCGCCCCGGCACTTTCAATATTCCGGCCATAGGGGGCATAGTTGAGATAGGCTTCCAGGATATCGTGTTTGGAGTAGCTCAGTTCCAGCTGTACCGCCCGCAGGATCTGTTCTGTTTTCCCCCGCAGGGTGCGGGTGTTGAGATGCCAGCGCATCCGCGCCAGTTGCATCGTGATGGTCGAACCACCCTGAAGCCGCTCCCCGCTGATATAGCTGACAAAAAAGCCGCGCGTGAGACTGTACGGATTAAACCCGGGATGCAGATAAAACCAGCGATCCTCATAACGCAGCGTGCCTTGTGTCAGCAGCGGTGACATCTCTTCCAGCGGCGTCCACAGCCGGTAACGGTCGTCATTTGCCAGTGTCAGGCGCAGCAGCGTGCCGTTGCGGTCATAATAGGCAACCGACAGAGGCACACCTTCTGACAACGGCGGATGCGGCCAGAGGCGGAATCCGGTCAGAAACAGCGCCAGCAGGATAATCACTGCCGCCAGGTTCTGTAAAATACGCCGGATGCCGCTCATTCTGACCGATACCGCCCGTACATTCAGGGTTTATCTGCGGCAGGCGGCAGAACCGTAAACACCCCGGCTGCCGCAGACTGCGCCTGAATCTCCCGGTCATACATGGCTTCGCCGAACGCCGGCGGAATGATAAAGCGCCCTGTATTCACCGGTTTTATCTGATAGATAAATTCCTGACTATCCGCTGCGGCACTGCCGTAGATAAGCACTCTGTCCTCACGGGCATCCGTGAAGTCCGGTACCCAGCGGCGGCCGGTGCTGAACGGGAGCTGTGACAGTTGCAGGCTGTCCGCCGCTTCCGGATCCTGACGCACCACCTCAAACCCGCCCGGCAGCAAATCCGCCACCACAATATTATTCAGCCCCTGTTTGGCATTGGCGCGGATATGCAGGCGAACGTAGACTTTTTCACCCTGCGCCGCTCTGGTTATCACCTCACCTTTTTCATTCAGGTAATCACGGCTGATTTCCAGCCCTTTCGCCACCGCAGCCTGCGGCGGTGTGCGGTCAAAACCGGATTCGGTCACCACATACCAGGCCGGGTTATCTGACGGATTATCAAAGCGGATTTCACTGATACCGTCACCGAATTTTCCGGTCGCGGAGGCATTTTTCATCACCGAAATCACTTCAGGCGCTTCTGTGCCTTTCAGAACGCTGATAGTGAGTTCACCGGCTTGTGCCCCGCTCTGCTGCATATGACGGCTGTAGTATTCCATTGCCAGAATGCTCATGGCGGCTGAATAGGTGGTGTAACGCTCTTCTTTAAAGCGCAGCACCATGTTTTCCAGCAACTGCGGCGGGATAGCAGACACTTTTTCCGGGAAATGACGGACGATCAGGTAAAGCCGTGTGCTGTCCTGCACCAGCGGATCGAGATAACTCCGTGTCCACCATGCTTTGTTGTAAGCCGTGTTCAGGGCTTTCCACGTTGGCGCCAGCATCATATCCGCCTGTTTATCCATCTTCAGCATTTTGTAGGATGCCGCAAGATACAGCGCGCCCGGATCATCCTGCCACGAATCCGGATAACTGCTCTGCATCCGTGTCTGTACTTCAGCCAGCAGCCCGGTCGTGACTTCTCCCTGACGGGTCAGCAGGTAAACAGCAAAGGCACGCATCCGCAGATCATCCTGCGTATTCAGCATCGGGTTTGCTGCCAGTTTTTTCAGGTAAATATTGGCAGATCCGAGCAGTGATTCCTGTACCGGATAACCGGCCTCCTGTGCTTCCAGCAGGAACTGCACCACATACAGCGTGACAAACGGGTCGGTTTCCGGCCCGGCCTGCCATGCGCCAATGCCCCCCTGCCCGTTCTGCCGCGTCAGCAGTGTGGTCATGGTTTGTTGCAGTTGCTGACGGATCTCCGCCTGTGACTGCAATGCACTGAGTTCCGGATGGCGCTGGCGGAACAGCAGCGGAACGGCGCGGCTGGTGATCTGTTCCGAGCAGTTGTACGGATAGTTATCCAGATACTGCGACAATGCGTCACTCATCACCATCGGCGAGTATGATACCCGCGCATCCCGTTTGGCGTAGTTATCAAACATCTGCCGCAGCGCCGTCACCCGTTGCTGTTTACCGTCCATCCGTCCGAGAGACGAGCGGGTGCGGTAAGCCGAGGCCGGACGGACTGACAGATTCTGCGTGCGGACCGCCGATTTATCCCCGGAAGTGACACGGAAAGTGATATCCGGCGTGCCCGGCAGCGCATTGGCTTTCAGGCGGAACGACAGTACCGTTTCTTTCTTCTCACCGAGGGTGATTTGCTCACGGTTGCTGCCGGTGATTTCCAGTGCCGGATCGGCGCTGACGATGACATCCAGCGGCACCGCTTCACCGTTCAGGCCGGTCAGGTTATTGGCGATGCCGAGAGAAACATCAAACTCATCTCCCGGGGAGACCATGGCCGGAATATTCGGTGTCAGCACAAAATCATCCCGTACCGTGGTGCTGCTCTGTGTGTGGCCGATGCGGTCAGGTGAAACCGATACTGCCATCACGCGGATCTTACCGTTGAAATAATCCGGCACCTGATAATTAAAGACCGCGTCGCCATCAACGGCGGTGATCCCCGACCAGTACGCCACCGGTTCATCCCGCTTGCGTTTGAACGGATTAAGGTGCAGATCGATGCCCTCTCCGGCATCCCCGCCCGGTGCTGCGGTCAGCGCCATCATTTTGCTGAATTCCGGCAGGATCAGGTCGAGGATCTGAGTGCTTTTCACTTCCAGCGCCCGTTTGCGGAAGAAATAGTCGAGCGGATCTTTCAGGCGGTAACGCGCCACCTGCAATATGCCCTCATCAATGGCAAAGACCACCACATTCTGCGGTGAGGTGGTTTTCACATGAACCGCCAGGTTTCCACCCGGTTTCATGACATCCGGCGATGTCAGCGTGATCCCCGCGTTAAACGCCTCATGGCTGACGCGGAACGGCTGTACACCGAAGCTCAGCGGACTCATAAAGATTTCATCGGAGTTAATATCACGGACAAACTGCACGTTAACATAGCCGTTGCCGGTCAGTTCTGCCGGTACGCGGATTTTCTGCACCGAGTTGGTGGTGTCCGCGCGGAACCACACCCACTGATACACTTTGTCGCGCTCAATGGTGATAATACCGCTGCCGGTGTACGGTGCGCTGACGGCAATTTCAATCTCTTCGCCCGGTTTGAATTCCTCTTTATTCAGCGTCAGCTGCAGTTCCGCATTGCGATCCAGCGAGCGGGTGATGTTCGCGTTACCGGCGACGGTGTAGTCGGTTCTGTTCAGCACATTACCGTCCGCATCTTCCGCCTGTAAGATAAAGTGGCCGGGTTTCGAGGTGTTCAGTGTGATATCAGTGCCGGCGCTGCTGATGGTCAGCGGTTGCTCATCAATCCGGGTTTCTTTCAGTCCGGACTGATATTTGAAGACCCCGGACGGCTGGCGCATCAGCACGGAAATGTACTTCCGCTCCAGAAGCACCAGTTTCAGATTGGTTTTTTCGATGCGGGTCAGTGACGGATCCACCGCAATCAGATTCAGCATCCGCACTGCATCCTTACTGATGTAATCCGTGTCGCCATCTGCTTTGATACCCACCAGCGAGTCATGCGGGGAGACCAGCACCCGCGCCGCTGCCGTGACCGAACGGCCGCTGCCCGGCTCAAACGCTTCGGTGAACAGCTGTAACTGATAGGTCGCTTCCGCGTAATTTTCCAGCCCTAACGCCAGCGGGGCGGCACCGTTTTCATCGGTGGTGCGCTCTTCCAGCTGCGTTTCAAAGTTATCCGTACTGCGGCTGTTTTCATAGAAACGGTAATCCGGATACTGCGTGAATGACGGATAAACCGGCCGCATGGTCATTTTTGTGGCAATACGGCGGTTCTGCGCCGGAGTGCCGAACAGGTTCTGCACATCAACCGCTGCCTGTAATTCCTCCGGTTTCACCCAGCCCTGCTGACGATCCGGTGTCAGTTTCAGCGCCACTTTCATGCTGTCCGGCTCAAACTCTTTCACCACCACGGTGGTGGTACCGAGCAGACGCAGGTCATTCTCATCTTTACCTTCCAGATAGAGATAGATATTCCAGTCGCCGGTCGGAGAGTTTTCCGATGTGGTGTAGCTCAGTTCGCTGAAACCGGTGGCATCCAGAATAATCTGCTGTGAATGCATCAGAGTATCACGCGGGTCGCGGATCTCCGCCCGCAGCGGGATGCCGGTCAGCGGGGTTTTCCAGTCATAGGTGCGGGTGATAAGACCTGCATGAAAGGTTTCCCCCGGCCGGTAAATACCGCGATCAGAGAAGAGATAGCTGCTGAGGGTGCGCGGATCTTCCGGGGTTTCGTCGCCGTAAATATCAAAGCGCGAGAAGTCCGGCTGGCGGTCATACCAGGCATTGACCGGCAGGAAGGAAACATCCCCCTCTTTTTCCGCCAGGAACATTACCGCCATCTGCTCATTGCGGAAATCATGCAGCGGCGGGAATGCGGCGTGTCCGTCACTGCCGGTGACACGGCTCAGCAGTGTGGTGCCGTTTTTGGCCACCACCGAGATTTTTGCCCCGCTCACCGGTTCGCCGGTATACACGGACTGCACAAAGATATCACGCGAGCCGTCACGGGAAGATTTCGCGATGATCCCCATATCAGTGACCACCACAAAGCGCGAGTCGAGAACCGCATCCTCTTCGTAATCCTCATCCCCTTCGTCATAGCTTTCCGCTTCCGGGGCTTCCGCCGGTTTAGCCGGATCCCATGCCCGCAGGCTCAGCAGGAATATGCCGCGTTTTGCGGACGGGTCGGCTGAGAGGTATTTGCTCAGGTCGATACCTTTGTACTGAATATCACCGGGGTTGGCGGCAGACAGCGCCGTCTGGTAAGTAAAGTGCTCTGTAAAGTATTCATCACTCAGACGGTTAAAATCCGTTGAGGTAAAGTTTTTATCCTTAAAGGAGACGATATGCTGTAACTGGCCCGGGATCACCCGTTTCACATCCAGCTGCAGGCCAGGGAAGTTACGTGCCGCGACGGTGATCTGTTTTTCACCTTTCATCGACAGCAGTGCCCCGTCAGACATAAAACGCAATGTTTTCGGGTAATCCGGGATGCGTACCGGCAGATAGCGTGATGTTTTCAGGTAATAACCGCCCGCTGAACTCATACCGCCGGTGATTTCCACCAGCAGCCAGCGGTTGGCCGGGGCGTTATAACTGAAGCTGAATGCAGCCTGATTCTCCTGCTCGCTGTCATCCGGGGTCAGCGTGACCGGCTCTGATAATGCGATGACTTTTTCGCTGATATCATCTGATTTCCAGTCGTCGTAAATACCCTCAGAATGATAATCCGGGTGTTTTTCCGGCAGCAGACGGGCACGAACCGCTTTTGTGATCTGTTTTTCATTCACCGGGTCAGAGAATGACACAATCAGAGCGAGGCGATCTTTTCCGTCATCTGATTCCACCAGCTGACTGTCGATGCCCGTCACATCCAGACTGTAGCGGTTCGGTACAATCACGCGGAAGGTTTCATCCTTTTCCGTGGTATTGGCCGGAACGGCCGCACCGACACCGGCTCTGACTGTCAGCAGTACTTCGCTGTCTGTATCATTGAGCGCCAGCTGACCGGAGTGGATCCAGGCTTTGAGTTTTTTATCATCATAAGTGACGGTATACGGCACCGGCTTACCGTCACGGGTCATGGACAGACGCGATTCCAGATTTTTGACATCTGCCGGGGCATTGAAGGTCAGGCCGATAATGGCGTGTTTTTTCATCGGATCCTGCGGATCCTGATAGAACTCAGCCCGGCCGCCGCGATAGTAAAACTCAGGGGTGGTAAAGGTTTTTTGTTTCTCTGTTAACGCCACCTGCGGAGCCAGCAGTGTTTTGGCATCCATATCGACGGTGTAGGTTTTCCCCATCGGGAAGGTTTTTTTCGCCGTGAATACCAGCTTGCGGTCATTACGCCACTGCCATTCACCTTCCGTTGCCGGGGTCAGGGTAATACCGGCCGTGACCGGTTTGCCGATCAGTGTCACCGGTGCGGCAGAGCGGGAGAATGTCACCACCACAATCTGCGCTGAATTATCATCACGGTTATAATTAACCGCCGAAGGGCGCTGTACAGACGCGGAAATATCCTGCACCACCAGCGGCGCAACATCCACCGGCTTCGGTTTGTTCTGATACCAGTGCCAGGTGTAATAACTGCCCGCTGCCACCGCAGCAGTCAGCAATAATAAGGCAGATATGGTTTTCGGATAGCGGTTTACCCCCCGCTCCAGCCGGGCAAGCTGATTACCGGCAAAGGTCACCCAGCCCGGTACCGCCCAGCGGATCCGTCCGGTGAACGGGCGCAGCAGAAAACCCAGCAGCGTAAAGAGATAAACAAGACCACGTGCCGCCAGACGCAGCAGAATAAAAGGTAAGCGGAGGATAAAACGCAGAACGTCCATGACAACATTTTCCTCTGTGTGTTGAGACTGACATCAGTTTGCCGCAGCACACAGTGAAATCCGGTTCAGCCGGAAGCTGTCAGTGCCCGATACTCTCATCCTCCATAAAACAGCCCATAAAGCAAATTATTGTATAAGGAATAATCTTAAATTACGGCCCCGGCGTATCCGCAGGGGCCTGTTCAGGAAAAAATTATTCCAGTGCACTCAAAATAGCCTGTGCGGCTTTGACTCTTTCGGTATTCGGGTAGTTTTTATTCGCCAGAATCACAATCGCCACCTGTTTTTCCGGAATAAAGGCCACATAGGCGCCGAAACCAGTTGTTGCCCCCGTTTTATGCACCCAGGAAGCACGGTTATACGGCTGAACCTGGTTGTCTGTTACCGGGTGCGGCTGCAATGCGACCTCGTTGGTCACGCCGTTAATGATCATATCTTTCTGCTGCGGCCAGTCATACATTTCCCAGCCCAGCCCCTGGTTAATCGCGGCGGTTTTATAGTAACGGGTCTGGGCGAGATACATTGCCATTTCCAGATCGGCATTACCGGTCCGTGACGGCTCCATATTCATTTCCGCCCAGCGCAGCATATCTTTTGAGGCGGATTTCACGCCGTAAGATTCCGCATCAAGCTGTCCCGGCGACACGCGGACCGGTTTTTTGTTTTTATAGCCGTACGCATACTGGCTTTGCGCACTTTCCGGCACAGTAATGAAGGTGTGAGATAATCCCAGCGGTGCCAGGATCCGCACGGTCAACAACTGCTCATACGGCATCCCTGCGGCGTTGGCGGTCAGAGCACCAAACAGGCCGATACTGCTGTTTGCATACAGACGCATATCGCCCGGTTTCCATGACGGCTGCCACTGCTGATAGAAGTGCAGCAGATCCGCACGGCTTTTCACCGCATCCGGCACCTGTAACGGCAGCCCGCCTGCGGTATAAGTGGCCAGATCCAGCAGTGTGATCCCCTTCCACTGCGGCAGAGCCAGCTCCGGCTGGTATTTTTCCGCCGGGTCATTCAGCGTCATCTCTTTTTTCGCCACGGAAACCGCACCCAGCACACCTGTGAAAGTTTTACTTACAGATCCGAGTTCAAATAGTGTATTTTCAGTGACCGGCTGTTTTGCCTGCACATCCGCAAAACCGTAATTGAAATAATAGGGCTTGCCCTTTACAGAGACGGCAACCGCCATCCCGGGAATGTCCTGCTGTGCCATCAGCGGTTTAATGGTGCTGTCCACCACCGCCGCGACATTATCAGCGGCAGAAAACCCCGGGGCGGAAAACGCCAGCAGGGCAGAAATCAGTGTTGCAGATAACGATTTTTTCATCAGAATTAACCTTCCGTGTGTGAGTGACGGCGGCAAGTATCGTCAGATTCACCGGACAGAACAAACGGTTATTTATAACAAGAGCCTAAAGAAAAACTTACAGGTGGATTATGGTCAGACGTTATCTCCCCCTTAACCCGCTGCGCGCCTTTGAGGCCGCCGCCCGTCATCTCAGTTTTACCCGCGCGGCGATTGAGCTGAATGTCACCCATGCCGCCGTCAGCCAGCAGGTCAGGGCTCTGGAAGAACAACTCGGCTGTGTGCTGTTTACCCGTGTCTCACGCGGACTGGTGCTGACCCATGAAGGTGAGGGATTACTGCCGGTGCTCAATGAGGCGTTTGACCGGATTGCAGATACGCTGGAGTGTTTTTCTCACGGGCAGTTCCGTGAGCGGGTGAAAGTGGGCGTGGTCGGGACATTTGCTGCAGGCTGGCTGCTGCCGCGTCTGAGCGGATTTTATGACAGCCATCCTCATATTGATCTGCATATCTCCACCCACAATAACCATGTGGATCCGGCGGCGGAAGGGCATGATTATACGATCCGTTTCGGTAACGGCGCATGGCATGAATCAGATGCGGAACTGATTTTCAGTGCACCGCACGCCCCGCTGTGCTCACCGGCGATTGCAGAACAGTTACAGCAGCCGGATGATGTTCACCGCTTCACACTGCTGCGCTCATTCCGCCGGGATGAATGGAGCCGCTGGCTGGATTGTGCGGGCGGCACGCCGCCTTCCCCGTCACAGCCGGTCATGGTGTTTGACACCTCACTGGCCATGGCCGAAGCGGCACAACTGGGTACCGGGGTAGCGATCGCACCGGTATGTATGTTCAGCCGCCTGTTGCAGTCAGGCGCACTGGTACAGCCGTTTGCCGCAGAGATCACCCTCGGCGGCTACTGGCTGACGCGGTTACAGTCCCGTCCGGAAACCCCGGCCATGCAGCAATTCGCCCGCTGGCTGCTGAATACGGCGGCGGAGTAAAATTCACTCACCTTCCAGGCTTTTTACCCGCAAATCATCACCGTCACTGATGCGCAGCCGTTCACTGCCGCAGTGCGGACAGCATCCGGCGTGCTGCATAATTTCGGCCTCACGGCTGCAATCCCAGCACCATGCCTGTGCCGGGATAACATCAATATGCAGTGTGCAGCCCTGCGCCACGGTATCACGGCAGGCGATATCAAAACAGAAATGCAGTGCACTCTCCTCAACATCCGCCAGTGCACCGACTTCCAGCCAGACATCCGTCACCCGCGCAATGCCGTGCTGTTCCGCCTGTTCGCGGATAATGTCCGCCGCACTCATGCACAGGGATAACTCATGCATGCCGGGGCACCGGTTTTCCGGTAAACAGGGCTCTGCGCCCGGCCATCGCCGGAGCATCCGGATCCGTGACCGGCAGTGAGAGCAGCATACGCGCACTGTCATCAGCCAGCTGCATTCCTTCCTGCGGTGACAGTGTGTGCGGCAGCGGCGACAACAGCGAACACGCCAGATACTGAGATACGCCTTCCAGCTCACCGACGGTGAATGTCATGGTGCCGTACGGCAGCCGCAGACCGATTTTTTCACTGACTTTGCGCGGCGGCCAGAGCTGCTCCGGCCCCGGAAAAATCACGGCACTGAACATCCACGGTGTGATCACACAGCCCGTCCACTGCCCTTCAAATAACGTGAAATCAGTGACATAAACCGGCATTGACGGGTGCAGGAAGGTGAGATCGTGCATAGTATCCGCCGCTATCGCTTCAAAGGCTTCGCGGATCAGTGCTGCCGGGCTGTGCATAAAGCCCTGAATATCCTCAGACATCTGCCGTCTCCTTCTTCACCGCCTCAACGCCCGATTCCCGCAGTACCGCCAGTACCTGCTGCAGTGCCGGTTCAACGGCGGCCTGCAGTTGCGGGGTCAGACCGATATCCGGCTCCAGCGAGGCCGGAACCACGCCCACCAGCGTCAGTTTGGCGGGGAATTCACCGGTAAAACGCAGCGCGGACAAGACATCGGATAACCCCAGCTGATGCGGGGAGATTTTATTGGTGAACAGCGCCGGAACCTCCTCATCCCGCAGAATACGGATGGTGCCCGGTGCACTTTTCGCCGTCACAATGGCGTCAGTGATAATCAGATGATCCCGCCCGGCCATGCTGTCGAGCAGTTCCATCCCCGCCGTGCCGCCGTCCATCACTTCCACATAATCCGGCAGGATATAACGCTCCGCCAGCGCTTCCGCGATATGCACGCCGATGGCTTCGTCGGTCAGCAGAATATTGCCGACACCTAATACCAGAATCCGCATCACAGCACCTTCACTGATACCGTTTCACGGCCATCAACATCAACAATATGAACCGCACATGCCATACACGGGTCGAATGAGTGGATAGTACGCACCACTTCCAGCGGTTTTTCCGGATCGGCAATTTTCAGCCCGACCAGCGACTGCTCATACGGCCCCGCCACATTATCGTGATTGCGCGGTCCGCAGTTCCAGGTGGACGGCACCACCGCCTGATAGTTCTCAATCACGCCGTCTTTGATCACCACCCAGTGCGATAACATACCGCGTGGTGCTTCCAGGAAACCCACGCCTTTTATCACGCCGGTGGCCGGGAATTCCGGTTTCACATAAGTGATGTGATCCCCGGTACCGATATTGGCGATCAGCGCGGCATACTGGTTCTGCAGCACCGCCTGTAATTCACAGCAGTGCACCGTACGGCCGATAATCCGCCCGAGTGTGGAATGCAGCTGTTTTACTTCCAGCGTGTTGCCGGTCAGGGTCTGATAAACCGCGATAATTTCATTCAGTTTTTCGGCTGTGCCCGGGTGTTTCGCCGCCAGTTTGCAGAACATATTGGCCAGCGGGCCGACTTCCGCGGTTTTGCCGTACAGCGTCGGCGATTTCACCCACGAGTATTTACCGTCCGGATCCCAGCCGGTGTATTTCGGCTCAGTTGTGCCTTCCCACGGTTTCTGCGGCGCTTCATCCTGATACCAGGAGTGCGGCGAGCTTTCCTGAATCCCTTCCAGCAGGAAAGCATCCGTCTGGGAATTAATCGGGCGGAAGGTCGCTAAATCAGCGTTTTCAATGTAGCCGCCCGGGAACAGGAAACTGCCGTTTTTGCCGTCGGTCGGGAATTCCGGGGTGCTCAGGTAGTTCACTGCGCCCTGCCCGGTTTCAAACCATTGCGGGTAAAACGCAGCAATGACCGCCGTATCAATTTTATAAACCTGCTCAACGAAATCATTCAGCTTGTCGATAAATGACTTGATATACATCAGGCGTTCCAGGTTCAGCACACCGATACCGTCAAGGTTAATCGGGTTCGCCACGCCGCCGACCGCCAGGTTCTGAATGTGCGGCGTTTTGCCGCCCAGCAGCGCCACAATGCGGTTGGCATCGCGCTGACATTCCAGCGCCTGTAAATAGTGCGCGACGGCAATCAGGTTCACTTCCGGCGGCAACTGCATCGCCGGGTGTCCCCAGTAGCCGTTGGCAAAAATCCCCAACTGCCCGCTCTCCACCAGTGCTTTGATTTTATCCTGCACTCTGACAAATTCCTGCGTGCTGTTGAGCGGCCAGTCAGACACGCCGTTCAGCATGGCAGAGGCTTTTGCCGGATCTGCTTTGAGCGCGGAGGTGATATCCACCCAGTCCAGCGCGGAAAGCTGATAAAAGTGGACGATATGGTCATGGGTGGTGTGTGCCGCCAGAATGATATTGCGGATATACTGCGCATTTACCGGCACATCGAGGTTCAGGGCATTTTCCACGGCACGTACCGATGCCAGCGCGTGTGTGGTGGTGCAGACGCCGCAGATGCGCTGGAGGATCATCCACGCATCACGCGGATCTTTCCCTTTGACGATTTTTTCCATTCCGCGCCACATGGTGCCTGACGCCCAGGCTTTGGTGACCACACCATCGCCGATTTCACAGTCAATGCGTAAATGTCCTTCGATACGGGTAACCGGATCAATCGTAATTCTCTGGCTCATGACTTGCTTGCCTCATGATAAGGGTGAGCTGCGGTTTTATTGACTGCAGGGAGTATCGGTAACAGGCGGATCAGGAAAAGGTAAGCGCAGATCTCAACAGCCACGAAACCAATGGAAATTAACAGTTCTTCCGTCGCCGGGAAGTAGTGATAGCCATTGCCGGGATCAAACGCCAGCAATGAATAGGCGAGACGCCAGGCCGCACAGCCGAGCAGCATACTCAGTGCGCCAATGTAGAGCAGCCGGGAGTCACGGCGGAACGCCGGGATACTGAAGACCGCCAGTGCAATCGCCATCAGTACAATCTCGCACCAGAACAGCGCAGCGTAATAATCTCCGGCGAAAGCCAGTCCGAGCTTGCCACGGTAAATCAGTTCCCCGAAGCGCAGCACCAGAAACAGTGCCATCAGCACACTGACAGTCAGTGCCAGCTTACCGAACAGGCGTTTCTCATCGGGGCCGTTGCCTTTCAGGCCGCTTTGTACCAGGGAGCCCTCAAAGACCACAATGGAGAATCCCATAATAAAGGCGGTGAGCAGGGAGAACAGCGGCAGCATTTCATAGCTTTGCCACAGCGGATAGACCTTGTGACCGGCTGCAATCATCAGTGACCCCATCGAGGACTGGTGCATAGCCGGTAACAGTGCGCCGAGCGCTATCACAAAGAACATGATTTTGTTCAGCCGCTTAAGGGAAACTTTCCAGCCCATGCGCTCACAGAATGCCGGCGCCAGTTCCAGCGCCATCACGCCGATATAAATCGTCATACAGACCGCGGTTTCCAGCAGGACGGAGTTGACGTTGAAAATGCCCGGAATAAAGAAGTTCGGCATATTCCAGTAACGGCCGAGGTCAATGGTGATAGACAATCCGCCCAGTGAATACCCCAGCAGGCTCGCCAGCAGCGCCGGACGCACCAGCGGGTGATATTCCCCTTTGTTGAACACATACACCGCCCACGCCAGCGCCCAGCCGCCGCAGGCAAAACCGGTGCCGATCAGCAGGTCAAACGCAATCCAGATCCCCCACGGATAGCCGCCGTTCAGATCAGAGACTGACCCCAGCCCGAAGACCAGACGTTTGACGATAAGCAGAACACAGAGGATAACAAGCGGCCCGAAAATGATGATCGGCTTACTGAATAATTTGCCGCTGAGGGGTTTGGGATCATGACTCATGATCATCACCTCCGTCGTGAGTGTCATTTTTGCTGTTGCGGCGCACCAACACCGTGAGCCCGGCCAGTACCGCCAGCGGCAGGATCATCCCTTTGTACAGCGTGTGCTGGATGTTTTCAGAGCGGGCGCCGGTGGAGAGTTCAGCCAGTTCCGGCAGCTGCAGATTTTTATACGGCACGCCGGTCAGTACCATCACCTGTGTTCCGCCGCCCTCTTTTTCGCCGTACAGATGCGGATAATAGGAAGGCACGGGATGTTTGTAGTTGTCGCCGGTTTTCAGTGTCTGGCGCGGATAGGCGTATTCCTCTCCGGCTGTCAGCCCGAGGCGTTTTTTTGCCTCACTCATCAGATCTTCGCGGGAACCGAAAATGATAGCGCCGGTCGGACAGACCTCCACACAGCCGGGCAAACCGCCTTTATCAAGCAGTTCAACGCCTTTCTGGTTACACAGTTCACACTTGCTGATCGCGCCGAACGGGTTGTTATAGTCATATTTCGGCACATCATACGGGCAGCCGACCATGCAGTAGCGGCAGCCGGTACAGATATCTTTGTCATAATGCACAATACCGGTCACCGGATGCTTTTTCAGCGCGCCGACCGGGCAGACAGAGACGCAATTCGGATCAACACAATGCATACATTGTTTCTTGATGTAGGCATAGCCGTCTTTTTCCTGATCTTTGTGTTCGCCGGTACCGCTCGTCCACACCTGGATAATGTTATTGGTGTACGGCGACAGCTTGTCATTGTTGGACCACGTCTGCGCCCCTTCCGGATTACGGCCGGGGAAGTTGATATCCTGGCATTTGGTCACACACGCCTGACAGCCGATACACAGGGTGGAGTCATACAGCATGCCTAATGCACCGGGGATAGGCGGGCGGTTCTCCGCCGCCGCGTGGCTCACGGATGTATTACCCAGCAGTAATGCCCCGCCGGAAGCCGCTTTAATAAAATCACGCCTGTTCACAGTTACTCTCCCCGCGGATCGCCGGACCGGTTTTTCTTCTGCTGGCGGCCCAGCTCACGGACAGCCATCACACTGACACCGGCCACCAGCCCGACCACACCGCCGAGCAGCCCGATAGCGCCACCCGATACCGAACCGCCCTCTTTCAGCTCCACATCCGGTTTTTCAGAACGCGGTGTCTGGTTCTGTACCCCGGCGAGCTGGTGGATCCCTTTGTGGAAGCCTACGCCGGCCTCGTTACAGCCATAGCAGGGATGCCCGATAGCCACCGGCCACACACCGCCGACATCACAGAACTGCAATGTGGAGCAGTTACCGTGCGTTTCCGGCCCTTTGCAGCCGAGGTGATAGAGGCACCAGCCTTCACGGTGGCCGTGGTCACCGAATGCTTTGGCAAAACGTCCGGCGTCAAAGTGAGCGCGGCGCTCGCAGTGTTCGTGGATCAGACGACCGTACGCAAACAGCGGCCGGTTTTTATCATCCAGCCCCGGCGCTTTGCCATAAGTGATGATATGAGCAACCGTTGCCAGGAAGTTATGCGGGTTAGGCGGGCAGCCCGGAATATTAATCACCGTTTTGCCCGGCAGAACCGCTTCCAGTGAGGACGCACCGGTCGGGTTGTCACCGGCAGCAGCCACCCCGCCCCAGGCAGCACAGGAACCGATAGCAATAATCGCGGCAGCGCCTTCCGCCGCACGGCGGATATGATCCGCAATCGGCTCACCGGCAATCATGCAGTAAATACCGTCATCCTTCAGCGGTACAGAGCCGTCCACCACCAGCACATATTTGCCTTTGTATTTCTCAATCGCATTGTGCTTGTTGGCTTCCGCCTGATGACCGAATGCCGCCGAGAGTACCTCGTGGTACTCCAGTGAAATCATATCAAGGATGAGATTTTCGATGGTCGGGTGCGTCGCCCGGAGCAGGGACTCAGTGCAACCGGTACACTCCTGTGCAGATATCCAGATAACGGGGGGACAATCCTTACGGCTGACGGACGCCGCGATTTCGGCTGATGCATTCGCACTGAGACCCATAGTGGCCGCTAACGCCGCACAGAGTTTCAGAAAGCTTCGCCGGTCAATACCCTCAGAAGTAATATCCGAAGTAATAAAGGTATTATCTTCGATCATTCTCTATATTCCGTTGTGTTAATTTAATATTAATATAATCCGGTTATTATTAAATTACTGAGACACGGAACATAATAAATAAACAAAAAAATAAAATCTGAAATATTATTTCACAGATAATGAGAATTTTTTCTATTTTTAACATTTAATCTATTTATCGGTTTTATTAATTTATATCAATTTAATATATAGCGCACCGGCGACCTGCAATGAGAATGGCGGAACTTTTCACTACCGACAGGAAGACAGGCAACATTTACCGTCTGCATTTCACCGGTTACACAGATACCCCTCCGGGTGTTTTCAGAATTAACTGAATCCGGATGAATAATGAACTCCACATAACCACGGCTATTTAAAACAAAAATGAAATACATTCTCATCCGGCATTATTTAATCGGTTAAGCTCAAATAAATGCTATTTCCAACAAAGGCACACAGTTATTTATCACTAAAAAATCAAATGCCATAATTTTAAAAATTATTTATTTTGATTTAAATCAATTAATATTAAATATCTTATTTTTCTTCCGGAATAAATCAAATCTAATTAATCAGCCATTGTCACTACAAAAAAGAGTAAAAACAGTGAATAACGCCTGAAAATGCATAATAAGACGATTATCCTTGTAAAACAGTCAGCTATTTATACGTAGGCGGACAATTTATATTCTGTTTATTATTCGTTTTAATAGTGATGATCACCTAAAACAATCATTTCATTTTCATCCTTCCTGTTCTTTTTTGTGTGAAAAAGCAGCATCGCAGACATTCTTAAATTTCCCAAAATCCCCTGCATTGACTCATCTTATCTAAAATTCTAGGATCACAGTATTCTCTTTCCGCCCCCGCAGAAAAAATATTTTTCTTTTATTTATTAAATAAATAACACGAATTTTGACGTGTTGTTAAACACCACCACGGGCAAAAAAATGAAACTCAATAAACTTTCCTTTCTGATACTTTCCGCAATGGGGATGACGTACGCCTCTGCCGGATATGCTGTAACACCTGAGCCGATTCCCGCATTTGACTTCAGCGATGAATCAAAACGTATTGATGATATTGAAAACGGCGGCAGTTATACCAATGCGGATGCTGATGCACTGACGAATGTCAGTGCGGGAACCGGATTCACTGTTGAAGGTTATAAATACCTGTCCGGCATTGACATCAATTACTCTGTAGCAAAAAAACCGAATGTTATATTTAAGGATGACACCCACCTGATCGGCACGACCATCGGGCACTCCACGACCCACCTGGGTGATTCATACAGAGCAACCCACTTTGATAACAGCAGCGTTATCGGCATTACACTGAAAGGGATTGATGCGGGCCACGTCGCTAACCTCCAAATGTATAACGGCACTACATCCTATAACACCACCGTGGATGCCTTCGGTGTGATGGAGTTGCGTACCGCATCTGACACCAAACAGCGGGTATCGGCTTATAATACCCGCGTAAATAAAGACGGTAAGCTGACTGTCGGCTATAACGCTTATGCTGAAAATAGCCTGATTGACGGCGGTGAGCTGTACATCCCTGTCGGTGACAAAGATGCAGAAACCCAAAATACCCTTATTAAGAATGGCGGTACCTATACACAGGACAGCGGAACAGCCACCAATAACTATATTACCGGTGCAGGAAGCTATCACGCAGTTTCCGGACTGGCGCTGAATAACTATATCTATGACGGCGGTTACCAGATGGTATATGCCGGCGGGGATGATGATGTCGCAGCCCGGAATACAACCATTTATCAGGGCGGCACCCAAAGGATAAAATCAGGTACTGCCGAAGATAACCTGGTGTACGGTACACAAATAATTACCAGCCACCATGGTGACTGGAAGAACGGGCAATGGGTTTCATCAGAGGATCCAACAGAAACACATGGTGATACCCCTACTGCTCTTAATTCAACAATAATGAGTAGTGGTGAGCAGATTGTCAGCCGTATGGGTAATGCAGAAAATACACTTATCGATGGCGGTAAACAGTATGTCGAAGAGTATGCCGGTATCAGAGATACAACTATCCGTAATGGCGGCAGCACTGTTATTGATAATGGCGGCTATTCATTTGGTAAACTTAATGTTGAAAGCGGCAGTGTAACCCTGAAGTCAGGTGGCAAACATTACTGGACTGAAGATTTCAGTACCGGCGCGTATGCACAAAACATAGAATTAATGAGCAGTGAATCATTACTTTATATCACACCTGATGACAATACTTCAGAGTCTGTTGCCACCATTAGTTCACTGAAAAACAATGGCGTGACTATTTTTGGCGATATATCCGGAAATGACCACAAACGTTATAGCCAATTAAACATCAAAGAGCTCACCGGTAACGGCCTGTTTGTGATGAATACCAGCCTCGCGGACGGCAGCGGGGATTTCCTCAGTATCTCGGATAATACAGACGGTAAATTTGGTGTCCGTGTCATGGATTCCGGTAAAGCGCTGATCAGTAATACCACCGACCCGGATCGCTATCATCTGATCCACGCCGCCGGCAGTCAGAACGATACCTTTACCATGACCAACAAGAGTGTGGATCTCGGGGCGTATAAATATTATCTGGTGCAGGACAAAGATTCAGCAGATGAATGGTATCTGTCACCCACCAAAGAAACTGCACCGGTAGATCCGGATCCGAAACCTGACCCGAAACCAGATCCTGACCCGGAACTGCCTGATCTCTCTGAGCCAAGTAAAACCGCAATGATGATTGCCAACGCCCTGCCGCAAATCTGGCGGAGCGAACTGAGCACATTGCGCGCCCGTCTCGGCGAGCTGCGCAATAATCCGCAGGTGAACCTCGGTGTCTGGTCAAAAGTCACCGGCGGACGCCACAATATCAGTAATAATGAAGTCGCCTACCGTCATGATATCAGCGGGATTGTCGCCGGTGGTGACAAAATGACGGAGCTGGAAAACGGCTATCTCTGGAGCGGCGTTGTCGCCGGGTACTCTCACTCTTCCCTGAAAATGGATAAAAACGACGGTACCATTAACAGTTACAGTCTCGGCGTTTACACCACCTGGCAGCATAAATCCGGTATTTATGTGGACGGCGTGGTGAAAGCCAACCATTTCCGCAGTGATTATGACGCCAGCTTTAATGAAGGAAAAACCTCCGCCAACAGTAACACCAGTGGTATCGGCTTCTCTGTTGAAACCGGTAAGTACTTCGAAAAAGAGAATTACTTTATCGAACCGTACGCCATGGTAGCCGCCTTCCGCGGCCAGGGTGCAGATTACCGTTACAGTAATGAGATGAGCATCAAAGCCGATGCCGCCCGCTCATTCAGCGGTGAGCTGGGTGCCACCTTCGGGAAAAATTTCGTGCTGGAAAACGGCACGCAAATCAAACCGTATATCCGCGTGGCCGTGAACCATGAATTCCTGAAAAACGGCGATGTGGAACTGAATAAACAAGGGAAACGGACCAATGATATGTCCGGCACCACCGGGAAATACGGCATTGGTGTGGATGCAAAACTGAATGATAACTGGGCCATCTACGGCGAATTCAACTACGCCAACGGCAGTAAACAGGAAACGCCGTACAGCGGCTTCCTGGGTGTGAATTACCGGTTCTGATTGTCCGTAAAGCAAAACGGCCTGCATGCGCAGGCCATTTTTTTATCTGTTATTAACTGATCAGGCCGTGTACCAGAATCACACCGATACAGACAGGTCCCACATAACGCCAGACCAGTAATAAACTCTGACGTTTCAGTCCGGTGATATTTTCCGGAATCAGCGCATTCGCTTTACGTGACCAGCCGAAAATCAGGCAGACAGCAATACCGAACAGCGGCATCAGAATATTGGATGTCAGGTAATCGAGGATATCAAAAATCGTTTTCCCGCCGAGCGTCACATCACTTAACGGCCCGAAAGATAATGACACCGGGATCCCCATCAGCATAATCGATGCCGTCACCACCAGGCCCGCTCTGCGGCGTGTCCACTGAAAACGCATCTGAACATACGCCACAATGTGTTCCAGCAGTGAGATAGCGGATGTCAGGGCCGCCATCAGCAACAGGACAAAGAACGTCACTGCCAGCACAGATCCGCCCGGCAGATGGGCAAAGTACACCGGCATGGTCATAAAGGTCAGACCCGGACCGGCATTCGCTTCCAGACCCGCTGCTGATAATGCAGGGAAAATCATCAGTCCGGCCAGCACACACACCATGCACGAGAGGATCACCACCCACATGCTGGAGTTAGCAATGCTTTTGTTATCAGACAAATACGCGCTGTATGTAATGTGGATCCCCAGCCCGATAGAGAGGGAGAAGAAGGCCAGCCCCAGCGCATCCAGCACGCCTTTACCGGTCAGTTTGCTGAAATCCGGATACAGGAACAATTTCAGTCCGGCAGATGAGCCGGGTAAACTTATCCCGACGATAATCAGCACGATCATAATAATAAACAGTAACGGCATCATCACTTTCACGGATTTTTCCAGCCCGCGCTGCACACCGGCCAGTACCACAAAGCAGGTCATCCCGGCAAACACCAGGTGGGCGATCACCGGCCACCACGGGTTACTGATAAAGCGGGTGAAAATGCCGGTCAGCTGGCTGCTGTCGGTAATGCTCAGCTCACCGGCGGCGGCCATCACGGTGTAACCGATAGTCCAGCCGCCGACCACGCTGTAGAAGCTGTAAATACACCAGGAGCTGAATACACCGATTACCCCGATCCACGCCCAGTGGCGTCCCATCATTTTTTTGAAGGCGTTGACGGCTTCACTGCGGGTGCTGCTGCCGAGGATATTTTCAGCCAGTAATACCGCGAGACCGATAACAAAGCTGAATAAGAGGAAAACAACCAGGAAGGCACCACCGCCGTTATTGGCAGCAACATACGAGAATTTCCAGATGGCACCGATGCCGATGGCAGATCCGGCAGCGGCTAAGATATGACCAAAACGGGATGTCCATTGCTGACTCATACGGCCTCCTGCTGTGTCATCTGAGAGACAGAAGCGGCGGCAGAACAACAGACCGATCGTGAAACTGCGCTGATAATAATCCTTGCGGTAAAACCTGACATCATAGGAACTCTCCCGAAAAAAAACAGTTCCACCAGCAGGTTTACACGCACAAAAAAGCCACCTTACTGGTGGCTTATGAAGAAAAACAGATAAACGAAGCCACCTAACTGAGTAGTAGGTTTAGGCTTAGCTGACAGTTCATCATGCAGTTCATCGGTTTACTCTTCTCTGAAAATCATTAATTTTTGCTTCACAGGCAGTGCCGTTATATGACGCTGCCGTGACGCTCTTTTTCTCTTATACCACAAACAGAAAAGAAAAAAACACCCTTTTTTATTCTGCACTCATGGTTTTAAGCATTTCAGCAAATGCATCGATATGATGACGCTGCGTTACCGGGTTCATAAAGACCGCCTTTTCCCCCGGAATATACGCGAACCGGTTATGCTCCGCATAGGCCGAGCAGGCGATAGAATCCACCCAGTTGGTAAACAGTCCGGCTTTACCGCGTTTCAGGAACAGCTCACGATGCCAGCGACTGTTGCGCACCATCATGTCATAGGCCGTTTTATCTCCGGCACAGGTCAGTTCGTGCGCAAACATTGCCTGCGGATCATTCACCAGTTTCGGTGAATAGAGGCGGAAACCGACACTCGGCCCCTGGTTTTCCGGCACCATCACACAGGCATTGCCCATGGATAACAGCTGGTTGCGCATGTAGTTCGCATTTTGCAGACAGTGCGCAATGATGGTCTGATAGCCTTCAATACCCAGGTAATGCAATCCGGCATACGCGCCGAACACACCGACACCGCTGCGACTGCACTCAATGGTGGATTGCAGGTGAGTCTGTCCTTCCAGCGCATGCTCAAAGTAAGTGAAGTTTTCCGGGTCATTTTCCAGTGCTTTGAAATCATCACCGTCACGCACCATCACCAGGCTGGAGGTATACGGCACATAACCCCATTTGTGGAAGTCGATAGTAATGGAATCGGCATATTTCAGCTGTTTAAATTTCTCAACATTGTGACGCAGACCGGCCAGAGTGGCATCGTTAATCGCCAGCGGGTTGGTGTTAAAATCATAATCAATAAAGAAAATAATCGGCCAGCCGACTGCCGCATCCACGTGAATATGCGGTTTTTCCGTAATTTCAAATTCTTCACACAGGCGGTTGCGCAGATCATAAACCTGTTTGATTTCATCGACACCAAAGGTATCGGTTGTTCCCGCGGTCAGCAGGATCACCGGAATCTTACAATGGACGGTATAGCAGGCTCGGATTTGCTGCTCCAGATCCGCCAGGTCAATAGTGTTATCTGACGCCACCCGGATACGGATTGTTTTGTTTGTGATATCCACACCTAACAGGGACAGGTTAGTCATATTGGAGTAGTGACCGCCCTGTGAGTTGATGATCCGGAAATCCTGATCGACCGACATCCCGAGATGTTTTGACTGTTTCAGCGATTTACGGATCCCGAAGAGATAGCCGTACAGGTTGCACATGGTTCCGCCCTGGGTGAACAGACCGGATGCTTTGTCCGCATCATAGCCAATCAGATTGGCCACTTTACGGATAACGGTTTTTTCCATGTTATCCGCCACACCCGAGTATTCGCAGTACACCATGTTCGGGTTGCCCAGTAAGCCCAGCATGGAGCCGTAAACTGCCGGGTCTGACGGCATGGCGATAACGTTTTCAACCGCCAGCGGGTTTTCCCAGTTTTTGCACAGCGCGGACGCAAACACCAGTAAATCATCCTGCCCTTCTCCCGGACGGAGCACGTTCTGACGGACATGCGACTCACCGGCCAGCTGTGCAAAAAGATCCTTACCCTGCGGATAGCGGTTGATTTGCTGCACATCCGCGTCGGTGGTCTGGCGGAACTGAGTAATTGCCTGAATTTGCGGGTGATTAAAAATCGGCCATTTGCCGGGATCCCGGCTGAAGAAATCACTGATGACGTTTTGGTATTTAACTTCGAAATCTTTATTTAACGCATTCGCGGAGGCGAGCGTGATAAGTTCTGACTGATTCACAATGAGCTCCAAAATAGTAAATTACGCTGAGGTAATGTCATTACTTTGCGCCAAATTCATTGCATTTTAAATGATCTCAAAACTATAAATCACGTTACTGAATAAATAACAAAATAATAAATATCAATATCATACATGCATTCAATGCATTTTATGATGACTAATAATTTTTCATAAATGCCGACACGATCACAATTTTTTACTCTGTAAAATAAACATAATTCAGTTTTTAAATTCACAAATTAAACGAAAATGCAGTTTTATATTCCACAAAACAAAGCAAATTACAAATTATTAACAACAATAAAAAGGCGGTTCATTAATATTGTTTAGTTTTCATTACTATTTTTTCTCTGTTGTTATTTCTCTTCTGCTGAAAAACCACGGTTATTTTGCCGGTTTTTCCGTTTTTTGCAGTGGTTATTCCCTCCGGCAAGATAAAATACCGGCGGATAATGAAAATCCCCTCAGCATTACTAATGAGTCCCGGCAGCCCGTTTTCCGGTGGCGGCAGCAAATACACAAATAACGGTATGATTTTAAATCATAATTTAATTTTTATCGTATTTACCGGTGATAATACAACCAATTGTTGTATTTTTGTAACGCGCGAATTTCCCCGGAATCCTTAAATTCCGTTAAGACTGCGGCCCGGCGATAAGCTTTTTTTAATTTTTATCTTTATTCTGCCGTTAAAATGGGTGAATTGTTTCACTGTGTAATAATTTCATTCATTAAAGGCACTACTATGTCCGGCCTCCTGCTGTTCAAACAACTACTCACCAAAGAATGCTGTCCCGGTATGCACTGGGACTCCGCCCGTAACCGCTTAAAATTCGCGGCCCGCAGCCTGTTTATGCCGCTGTCCACTATGAAATACCTGTCCGGCCTGACAAACACCGCCTGCTGTGATGCGATCCTGAAAAAGCAGCCGCTGCTGCCGACCAAATTACAGCGCCCGTATCTGAGTATTAATTTTCACCGGAAAAATAAATCAGCGGCTATCTGCGACCATTACCGGATCACCAAAGCCGTTCTGCCACCGGCTGTATTCAGCCGTATCTACAGCAATGAGCAGTTTTATCTCTGCCCGGTTGAAGGAAAAGAGAGCCTCTGTCACCTCTGGCTGGATGTGCAGGATGCATTTAACAAAGAGGGCGAGCTGACGCTGGAGATGCGGGATGATGCCGGTGAGATCCTGGCCCGCAGTGCATTCACCCTGCTGAACCTGAATGAAAAACGGACACTGTTTATCGGCGCGCTCCAGGGCGGCGTCAGTGAGCAGGCTCACCATGCTATCCGGGCGGCGACCAAAAACTGTCACGGCGTATTCCCCAAACGTATTCTGACGGAAGTAATGTGTCTTATCGCGTCACTGTTTCAGTGTCAGCAGATTATTGCTTCCAGCAACGAGACGCATATTTACTGCAGCCGCCGCTACCGTCATAAAAAACTGACACAATGGGTGGCCGATTATAATGCGTTCTGGGAATCTGTCGGCGGCACCGCCAATCCGCAGCAGGAATATATATTACCGCTGACTCTGCCGCGTAAACCTGTTGATGAAATAGCCAGTAAAAAACGCGCCGAATACCGCCGCCGTTATCAGTTACTGGATGATGTGGCACAACGTGTCAGTGAACGCCTGCAACTTCCGCAGACAGAAAATAAAACAGATGTTCAACATCATATTATTTAAGAAAAGTCGTTCATTTACAGCAGGTTTGACCGGCAATTGACATTTCATTACAGAACTTATTGATTTTCCGTAAAATATAATCTGCAAAAGACTGAATTTAATCTTAATATTGTTTCAGGGAACCGGAAAAAATTCACTGTCTCCGCTACCTCTAATTTGCTAAAGTGGCCGGATTTACCGATGTATATATCAGGGGTTCCGGCTATATCCGCAAAAATGCCCCATAACATGAAATAAGCTTACTTCAGATCCGGGAATAATTGATGGAAACAATGCAGCAACTTTTTTTTGCCCTCTGGCACCAGGACTATGAAACCCTGTCAAACCCGTCCCTGCTGTGGGCGATTTACATTATGCTGTTTGCCATTCTCTTCCTGGAAAACGGCCTGCTTCCTGCTGCGTTTTTACCCGGTGACAGTCTCCTGATTCTTGTCGGGGTTCTGATTGCCAAAGATACACTGGATTTCCCGACAACCCTGATTGTTCTCACCGCCGGTGCCAGTCTCGGCTGCTGGGTGGGATATCTTCAGGGGCGCTGGCTCAGTAATACCAAAGTTGTAAAGGGCTGGCTGTCTCATCTGCCGCCGCATTATCATCAGCGGGCGCACAGTTTATTTCACCGCCACGGCCTTGCGGCATTGTTAGTCGGTCGTTTTCTGGCCTTTGTCCGTACTCTGCTGCCGATGCTGGCAGGGATAGCCGGTCTGAATTCCCGCCGTTTCCAGTTCTTCAACTGGCTGAGCGGCTTCCTGTGGGTCGGTATTTTAACCTCTCTCGGTTACTGCCTCGGTATCAGCCCGATTTTCCGCAAATATGAGCATCATCTGATGAATATTCTGATGCTGATCCCGGTGGTGCTGCTGGTCTTTGGTTTGCTCGCCAGCCTGTGGGTGGTGTGGAAACGCAAGCGGGCAAAAACGCCTGACGACACACACGCACAATAAATTACCAGACTATTTTTCCGGCCGGTGCAATTACAGCAGCCGGCCGGGAAACATTATCTCTCTGTCTGCCGTTTCAGCGTCATTTCCTCTGAATTACCCCGCCATCACCCGCAATGTGCAGAACAATACCGGAAAATAAACTATAATTTACCTTTAATTGCAGATAAAAAGCGGTTACTTTGAATCTGTTACGCTATAACCACCACGAGGAGTTCCTATGTCACATCATACAAATGAAGAGTTACGCGCTGAACTGAAATCATTGGCTGACACCCTGGAATCTGTGCTGAATACGGCAGAAAGTAAATCCAAAGAAGAAGTGGATTCACTGAAGAAAAAAGCACAGGCCGCGCTGGAAAATTCCCGTACCCGCCTCGCGGAAGGAAAAGAACAGGTTGTGCAGCAGACAAAAGAGATCGCAGGCAAAGCCGATAATTATGTCCGCGAAAATCCGTGGACCGGAGTCGGTATCGGTGCCGCTGTCGGTGTGGTGTTAGGTGTTTTACTGGCCCGCCGCTGAGTTATGACTGATCAGGAGCGTCCGCAGGGGCCCGGCAAAGGGCTCCTTGATACACTGACACGTATCGCCGCCATCGTCATCAGCATGGCAGAAACCCGGCTCAGGCTTGTTGCCACTGAGCTGGAGGAAGAGAAATCCAACCTGATCCAGCTGATTCTGCTGGCCGGTGCCGCTCTGCTGCTGACGGCGTTCGGACTGATGAGCCTGATGATTCTGGTCATGTGGGCGGTTGATCCTGTGTACCGCCTGACCGCAATGATTATCATGACATCCGTTCTGCTCGGCGGGGCGCTGATTTTTGCCCTGTGGGCCGTCCGCAAAGCCCGCCGTTCATCCTTACTGGGTGCAACCCGCGAACAGCTGGCGATCGACAGGCAACTGCTGGAAAGAAAAAAGCAGGAGCAGCGTCATGAATAAGCATCTGCGCGCTGAACGTGCCCGCAAAAAGCAGGCGCTGATTGACACTATCGCTGCCCAGCGCAGCGATTTGTCACAGGCCACCGATCAGTGGCTGAAAAAAACCGAGCCATTCGACCGCACCTGGCAAACATTGTCACAGCTGCGCCCGCTGGTTGTTGCCGGCGTCAGCCTGATTTCTGTTTTATCTGTCCGTCACCCGAAAAAGCTCGTACGCTGGGGGCAGCGTGCCCTTGGGCTGTGGGGCGTTTTCCGCACACTTCAGAACAGTTTTCCCCGTAATAAGCAGCATTGATCCCGCCGGGTACCCGAATTCAAAATTTTTGACGTTGTTTATGAAGAATTCTTGCTAACAATCTTTCTCATTCGCCCTTACTATTATCTCAACGAAACAGATTGGCATATCGTGCCATTCAGACAAAAGAATATGTGACCTGGTCTTCATATTTACTACTCAGTATTGTTGAGCTAATAAGGATCTCACAATGAACAACTACGCTATTTTAGTCGCACGCATCATGATGCCTGTCTTATTTATTGTGGCCGGATACGGTAAATTAGGGGATGCTTATGCAGGAACTCAGCAATATATGCAGGCAATGGGTGTTCCGGGGGCATTGCTGCCGTTAACCATTCTGCTTGAACTGGGCGGCGGGCTGGCCATCCTGTTTGGTTTCTTAACCCGCACAACCGCGATTTTCACCTTTGGTTTTACTGTGCTGACCGCCCTGCTGTTCCACAGTAATTTTGCGGAAGGCGCCAACCAGTTAATGTTTATGAAAAACTTTACCATTGCAGGCGGTTATTTACTGCTGGCTGTTACCGGCCCGGGTAAATTCAGTATCGATTACTTACTGAAAAAGAAATGGTAATTGCATTCAGGCAAAGCCACACAGCAATATAATAAATAATACTATTGTGAAACATCCGCTCCGGCGGATGTTTCTGTTTCCGCGTCTTTCACTTTGCCGTCACGGGTAAAAAATGTCAGGCCGGATAATGGTTTATTGAACAGATATTCATAATCCATTGACCAGCCGCGGATATCAGAAAACCCCCTCGCCTGATATGCAATGCACGGATACAAACCGAACCAGTTATCTTTTTCCATCAGATCATGCCAGATAACATCGATGCTTTTCGATTCATCCGGTTCACCGTTTGCCGTAATCAGGTGAACTGATTTATCAAAAACATGCATCATTTTTTCCGCATAACCCCGGTTCACAATATAGGCATTGGCACAATATGCATATTTAAGGCTGAGAGAACAAATATCCGCTTCATGCTCATAGACGTTGTAATAATTTCCGCCTAATAATGCAACATCCCACTCTCTTTTCTGAAGCGCGGATAAAAAGAGATTAGCCTGCAAAATATGTTCATCATCGCAATAAAAATTGCAGTCATCCTCAACAACCAGCACCGGTCCCCAGTCATTTTCCATGACCATTTTCATCACAGCGGCATGAGAAAGCGCACATCCCAGAAATCCCGGTGTTTTCTCAACCGCATCAAAGCGGATAATTTTCTGATAAGGGATTTCAATATTTTCCAGTGCTTCCAGAATGTCGTCTTTGCGATCCGGCCGGGATTCCAGATTAATGTAAATCACTTTTTCGATAAAATCGTGTTCAAATGCGAAACTGACATCTGACATAAACCGTTTCAGATCCACGTTGCCTCCTGCAAATACACTGATGACATACCTTTTATTGCCTGTGAATATCCGCTGAATGCTAACGGATAAATATCACCGGTCAATCGCTGTTGTTCTTATTATTGATAAACGCATTTCCCGGCAGACACCGCAACCGGACTCCGGCACGCAAAAAAATACCTGCCGCGGATAACCGGGCAGGTATCTGATAATGACCGGTGATAGTGCCGGTTTATTTTCCGCTGAATAATTTCGGAATTTCCCGCAGACACCAGGCTTTGGCCTCACCCATGCTGTCGCGGCGCCACGCCATAATCACATTGGTTTCGTGGCTGTATTCGGAACCGATCACTTTCAGGCGGCCTTCCTGAATATCTTTTTCCACCAGCGGGTACGGCATGCTCGCCACACCCAGTCCGGCAAGCAGGGCACGGCGTTTATCATCAATAGAACTGACCGTCAGGCGCTGTTGTTTGTCCAGCAGTAATACCGTCAGCACCGGACGTTCGCGGGCGGTATCCGCCACGGCAATCCCGCGGTATTTCACCCGGGTGGTATCGGATAACGGCTCCGGCTCTTTGTGGATCGGGTGATCCGGCGCCGCCACATACACATTCACCACGGAATAGAGCGGGCGGGAGTTGATTTCAGAGGAAGTGCGGAAATGCATATCCGGCGCAATCACGATATCAGCACGCCCGGTTTCCAGGCGTTCCCAGGCACCGGCAAGCACTTCGGTGGCCAGTGTCAGCTGAGTGGTGGATTTCTGTGCCAGTTTGTCCACCAGCGGGAACAACGAGGCCGTCGGGATCAGCGCCTCACAGACGATGGTCAGATGCGGCTCCCAGCCTCTTGCCAGTGCTTCCGCATCACTGGTCAGTTTATCCGCCGCTTCCAGCAGCAGGCGGCCGCGCTCCAGCAGCATCCGCCCGACATTAGTGAATTTTGTCCGGTGACCCGAGCGGTCAAACAGAACAACATCCAGCTCTTCTTCCAGTTTCTGCATGGTATAGCTCAGGGCGGACGGTACACGCCCCAGTTCTTCCGCCGCCGCCGCAAAACTTCCCCGGCGGTCGATAGCATCCATCACGCGCAATGATTCCAGCGTTAACGCTTTGTCTTTACTCATCATTATCTCAGTCAGAAATTTTGAATGTCGCCACCAGATTAACTGGCTAACAATTCAGCGTCCAGCCCTTTATTATTTCACCATGTTGAATAACAGGCAGACCATTATGATTATACACAGAACCGCCGGACAGGCCGGGTCCGCCGACTATGGCTGGTTACAGGCGAAATATGCTTTCTCTTTCGGACACTACTTTGACCCCGGATTTATGGGGTACGGCCCGCTGAAAGCACTGAATCAGGAGGTACTGGCTCCCGGCGCCGGTTTCCAGCCCAAATCCTATCCCGATGTGGATATTGTAAACCTGATCCTCAGAGGGAAGCACGATATTCGTGATAATGACGGACTGTATCTGGAGAGCAGACAGGATGAGTGTCTGTTTTTCTCACCGCGCAGGGATGTCAGTTACACTGAAACCAATCCCTGTGAGGCATCACCGCTGACCCGGATTCAGATCTGGCTGAAAGCCGCACGCGGCAGCCTGCGCGGCAGTTCACAAAAACTGATGCTGACACAGCAGCCGGTACAGCTGATTGCCTCGCCGGACGGCGAAGACGGCAGTCTTGATTTACAGCAGGGGGTGCGGATTTCCCATATCCTGCTTCCTGCCGGTGAATCCCTGACACTGCCGCTGTACGGCAAACGGGCATTCTATCAGTCGGTTCACGGCACGGTGACGGCGGATGACGGGCAAAAACAGGGGATAATTGAATGCGGCGACGGCGCATTTATTCAGGACAGCCGGGAAGTGACCTTTCAGGCGAAAACGCCCTGCCGGGCACTGCTTATTGATATTCTTGCCTGACACACGGCCCTGAAATGAAACAACCCCGCGTCAGACGCGGGGTTGTGATAGTGAGGAGTCAGCCGTTAAGCCGGGTTCTGTCGTGGACAATCATTCCTCTGGGCCAGCACTCACGCACTGGCTCAAGCAGCCTACCCGGGTTCAGTGCGGGCCGCACCATATGAACCCCTATTTGGCCTTGCTCCGGGTGGAGTTTACCGTGCCACGGACTGTTACCAGCCGCGCGGTGCGCTCTTACCGCACCCTTTCACCCTTACCTGTGCCCTTACGGGCCATCGGCGGTTTGCTCTCTGTTGCACTGGTCGTAGGCTCGCGCCTCCCAGACGTTATCTGGCACCCTGCCCTGCGGAGCCCGGACTTTCCTCCCCTTTACCCGTCTCCCGGAGGGACTACGATAAAGCAGCGATTGCCTGGCTGACTCCGCTGCGGATTATAAGCAGCTTTCCCGCTGATGTACAGAATAACTCCGCCCCGGAAGACCGGATGGCGGAAAAGGCATCACTCTGCGGCAGAATCCCCGTCCAGGGTATAACGGTAAAGGGCATTTTTCTTCACACCGTACAGTTCCGCCACCACCGCAGCCGCTTTTTTCGGCGGCAGTTCTTTCTGCACAATCGCCAGTGCACGCAGAATTTCCGGGCTGAATTCCTCATCCTGCACCGGCTTCGCACCTTCCGCAATCAGCACCATCTCCCCTTTGCGGCGGTTTTCGTCTTCCTTAATCCAGGCCAGCAGTTCCCCGACCGGTTTCCCCTGAATGGATTCCCAGGTTTTGGTCAGCTCCCGCGCCAGCACCACATAACGCTCTTCCCCCCAGACGGTGACCATATCGGCCAGCGTGTCCAGAATGCGGTGGGTGGATTCATAAAAGATCAGTGTGCGCGGCTCATCGGCCAGTGCCCTCAGTGTGTCCTGACGGCTCTTGGTTTTGGCCGGCAGAAATCCCTCGTAACAAAAACGGTCAGACGGCAGACCGGCAGCACTCAGTGCGGTGACAGCAGCACAGGCGCCGGGCAGCGGGATCACGGTAAGCCCCGCATCACGGGCACGGCGGACCAGATGATAACCGGGATCGTTAATTAAAGGTGTACCTGCATCGGACACTAATGCGATACTGGTCCCGGACTGTAATTTGGTAATTAATTGATCTGCTTTATACTGTTCATTATGATCATGCAGCGCAAACAACCGGTTATTAATACCGAAGTGCGAAAGTAATAAGCCGGTATGCCGGGTATCTTCCGCTGCAATCAGATCGACATTCGTGAGCACTTCAAGAGCACGTGCCGTGATGTCATTCAGATTACCGATCGGTGTCGGCACAACATAAAGTGTCGCTGCCGCAACCACGGCTTGATTAGGTTGATTCATTGTTTCGTCCAGATGATCACATTAGAATTGAGCTTTCAGAAAACTATAACCGGGTACAGTATGTTTTCCTTAACTTTATCGCGTTACCGCAGGCAATTACTTTGTACCGCACTCTTTTCCACGCTGGTTCTCTCAGGCTGTACACTTGAGAACCGGCATGCGGGCACAGCCGGCAAAGGCCAGCCGGAAACACAGGTTCAGCAATATCAGAAGATTATTGATGCTGCCGCCGGAAAGCCGTCCGTTGACGCAATCCGTGCTTATATCGCTCAGGAGCCGCTGCTCACTGATCCGGATGCACATCAGCAGAATATTGATGAAACCTGGCTGATGCTAACACGTTTTACCCCTGAAGAGCGCAATAACATTCAGGTGAACGCCGATGAGAGCGTATTACAGGGCTGGGTTGATCTGCTTATTTTGTATCAGAACAACCAGCAGGATCTGAAAGCGCTTTCCGCCGCACTGGGTGACTGGCAAATCCGTTACCCGGATAACCCGGCCGCCAAATCCCTGCCGCAGGACCTTATTCAGGCCCTGAGCAGCACCTACGGCCAGACCGGCAAAAATGCCCGCGTTGCCCTGTTCCTGCCGCTGAGCGGCCAGGCGAAACTGATGGGTGATGCTATCCGTCAGGGCTTTACCGATGCGCAGAACGGCGCGGTATACAGCACCGGTTACCGGGTTGCTGATGTTCCGGCCGCACAGCCGGTCAGCGCCGTTCCGGCACAAACCACCCTCAGCCCGGCGGATCCGGATAAAGACATCACCACACCGGATGTGACAAACGGCGCACCGTCAAATGACAGCACCGCAGACGGCGCAACCGCCGCAAGTCCGGTATCTGCCCCGCAGGCACTGCCATACAGTGGCGAGTCCCGCACTGTCACTGACGTGAAAATCTATGATACCGACAGCAAACCGCTGGCAACTCTGCTGGCGCAGGCACAGGCTGACGGCATGGATCTGATTGTCGGGCCGCTGCTCAAAGGGGATGTCGCCACACTGGCGACTGCAAACACCCCGCTGAACATTCTGGCGCTCAATGAATTGGACACACCAATTGCCCGCCCGAATGTCTGCTACTTCTCACTCTCACCGGAAGATGAAGCCCGCAACGCCGCACAGTTTATCCGTCAGGATAATAAAACCGCCCCGCTGGTGCTGACACCGGATAACAGCTTCGGCCGCCGGATCGCACAAAGCTTTGCCGATGAGTGGCAGAAAAACGGCGGTGGCGTGGTACTGCACCAGACCTTCTCCGGCAACCCGGGCAGTTCACTTTCACTGACCGGTGTACCGGTGCAGCCGGCCTCATCAGCGGCAGCGCAGCCGGAAGGCACCGTGGTACAGCCGCAGCCTGTCAGCGGTGGTGTGGACTCTGTCTATATTATCGCCACCTCTGATCAGCTGATTTACATCAAACCGGCGCTGGAATTTGCCACCAGTGCGCGCGGTCGCCCGGCGTTTTATGCCAGCTCCCGCAGCAATAAAGCCGGAACCGGCAAAGATTTTCAGTTTGAGATGGAAGGACTGAAACTGACGGATATCCCGCTGATTGCGGGTGGTAATCCGCAGTTACTGAGTCAGGCAGCCGGGAAATTCGGCAACGACTATACCCGTGTCCGCCTCTATGCGATGGGTATGGATGCATGGCGTCTGGCGAATCAGTTCGGTGATATGCAGCGTCATACTCTGCGCATGAATGGTGCCAGCGGAGACATTACTGTCACTGATAACTGCACTGTTTACCGTCATCTGCCGTGGCTGGTCTTTAAGCAGGGTAATCTTGCCCCGCTGGGTGCGGCAAACTAGTCTTTGTCTGAATTTTACAGGTGACAGGATGTCACCTTTATATTGCTGATATACAGGGAACGTATTTATGCTTACATGGCTGGCAGGCCGTCGTCATGAACAGTTTGCCCGGCGCTGGCTGGAACAGCAGGGACTGACATTTGTCGCGCAGAATGTCCGTTTCCGCCGGGGCGAAATTGATTTGATTATGCGGGACAGCGGCACCTGGGTGTTTACCGAGGTCCGCTACCGCCGCAATGCACACTATGGCGGAGCGGCCGCCAGTGTCACAAAAAACAAGCAGCGCCGCTTACTTTATGCGGCTTCCTGCTGGTTATCTCAGCAACAGCTGAGTATGCTGACCTGTGACTGCCGTTTTGACATTTGCGCCATAACCGGTGACCATATCGACTGGCTGAAAAATGCCTTTGGTCACGCCGACTTTTGTTAATGTCGTTATCCGTTGCTGATAGCAGGACTTATACGTGTTAGACAGAATTAAACAGTGTTTTACTGAAAGTATTCAGACGCAGATTGCAGCCGCAGAAGCCCTGCCGGATGCCATTTCCCGGGCGGCCATGATGATGGTTCAGTCGCTGCTCAACGGCAATAAAATCCTCTGCTGCGGTAACGGCGGGTCGGCGGCGACAGCTTCACGCTTCGCCACCAGTATGATCCACCGGTTTGAAACCGAACGCCCGAGCCTGCCCGCACTGGCTCTGAATACGGATAATGTGGTAATGACCGCGATCGCCGCCAACCGGCAGCAGGATGAAATTTATGCCAAGCAGGTCCGTGCCATCGGCCAGACCGGTGATGTGCTGCTGGCGATATCCACACACGGCAACAGCCGTAATATTATCAAAGCGGTTGAAGCTGCGGTGACCCGTGATATGACCATTGTGGCCCTGACCGGCTACGACGGCGGGGAGCTGGCGGGTCTGCTGGGTCCGCGTGATGCGGAAATCCGCGTACCTTCACAGCACAGTGTCCGCATACAGGAAGTGCATATGCTGACGGTGAATTGTTTATGTGATTTAATCGACAATACCCTTTTCCCCCACCAGGAAGACTAAGGAGATATTATGAGAATTGTGCCCGTGGCAGCACTAATCTGCAGCGCGTTACTGTTACAGGGATGTATCGGCGCAGCACTTGTCGGATCTGCGGCAGTTGCGACCAAAGCCGCCACAGACCCCCGTTCTGTCGGCACACAGGTCGATGACGGCACACTGGAAGCCCGTGTCAGCGGCCAGCTCAATAAAGATAAAGATATCAAACAGCAGCGGATTATTCCGGTGGCTTATCAGGGGAAAGTCCTGCTGATTGGTCAGGCGGAAGATCTCTCTCTGGCGCGGCGGGCAAAAGAGATTGCAGCCAAAGTGGACGGCACCGAACTGGTGTATAACGAAGTCCGCCAGGGCACACCGATTGATTTGGGGACAGCCTCCAAAGACGCCTGGATTACGACAAAAGTCCGCTCCAAGCTGCTGACCAGTGATGCGGTGAAATCGGCAAATATCAAAGTGATCACTGAAAACGGTGAGATTTTCCTGTTAGGGGTGGTTACCCGCCAGGAAGGGGCCGCCGCGGCGAAAGTGGCCAGTGAAACGGATGGCGCGAAAAAAGTCACCACTGCCTTTATCTGGCTGAATTAATTCCGTCTGCTTTCGGAAACCGATAAGAAACCTGACTTAATGTCAGGTTTTTTTATGTCCGTGCCGGATGCCTGCTTTCTGCTCATCCGCCTGAATGCAGATAAAATGCAGGATATATCAATAAATAACAAATTATAAGAACATTATACCAAAACAGTCTGAGCTGTGGTCATTATTATATTTACTTATCATTTTTGTAAAAAAACAAATCAGTAAGATAAATTCATTATACTGCGGCTAATTATCAGCCAGATTATTTTTCTTCAGGAACGTTGTTCCGCCCAGCAACTGCATCTGATGCAATATCCATTGCTGGCGCTGGCGGAGATATGCAGAAGGTTTATCCGCATGCAGACGGTGGGGATTCGGCAGTACAGCGGCCAGCAATGCAGCCTCGGCTGCCGTCAGATTTTTCGCGCTTTTGCCGAAAAAGTGCTGAGCCGCCGCTTCAGCACCGAAAATTCCCGGCCCGAACTCCGCGATATTGAGATACACCGTCAGGATCCGTGACTTTGACCAGACCAGCTCAATACCGGGCGTCAGCAGCGTTTCCAGCCCTTTTCGTACCCAGCTGCGACCATCCCACAGAAACAGGTTCTTGACCGTCTGCTGGCTCAGTGTGGATGCACCGCGTGCCGCCCGGCCTTTCTTACCGCTTTTTGACAGTGCATCGGAGATAGCGCCGAAGTCAAAACCGTGGTGGTGCGGGAAATTCTGATCCTCGGACGCAATCACCGCCAGCTTCATCTGCGGGGAAATAGCGTCTTCACCCGCCCACGTACTGTGAGCGACATAAGAAAAATTGAATGTTGACCATGCCGAAAGCTGCCTTTCCAGCATCACCATAGAGTAAGGGACAGGGAGGAACGCGAACAAAATTATCATTGTTACCCATAACAACATAACAAAAACAACTATTTTTCGCAGAAACCGCAATATCCTCCCCATCATTTTCCTCATTCTTTATCAGGCCATTTCAAGCACTTTCTTCACGAGTTTATCAATCCCGATCTGTGCCTGTGCGATATTCTCAGCCAGCATATAAGCAGGGGTTGTCACGATTTTATGGGTTTCATCTACGACGATATTATCCACCGTACAATTGACATGTACGCCGCCCATTTCCGCGATCGCCGCCGCAATATCCGAATCATTACCAATGGTAAGTTGTACTGATGAATTGACGATTTTCGGGATCATCACCGGTGCAATACACATAAATCCCATCGGTTTTCCCTGAGATAACATTTCACGCGTCAATAATAAAAAATATTTATCTATTTCACAGTCAGCACCTTTTACGGCAAAATCGCACAGATTTTTTGCCGCGCCGAAACCGCCCGGAACAATCAGTGCATCCAGCTGTGACGCATCCGCTTCAGCCAGCGGACGGATTTCTCCGCGGGAAATCCGCGCAGACTCTTCCAGCATATTGCGTTTTTCTGATTTTTCCTCACCGGAAAGGTGATTGATAACAGTGCGTTGAGGTTCATCCGGTGCAAAAAAATACACCTGTGCGCCGGATTGGGTTAAACTGAGCAGTGAAAGAACGGATTCATGGATTTCACTGCCGTCGAAAACACCGCATCCGCTTAAAACGATACCAACAGATTTCATATCTGACTCCTTTTGTAGTAGATTAATGCTTAACCCTTTAGAGGTGCAAACACCAATCTTCATCACAGTTTTTAATGAATCTTGTAACAAAAATACTTATCTTTGCTATGTTGAAGCCTGTATGATGTAAGAGCCTATTTCATCACTCGCCTAAATAACGATAAATAGTTGTCGCGGGTGAACCAGTTTCCCTGGTGTTGGCGCAGTATTCGCGCACCCCAACCTCGGTTGGGGTTATTTTTTACCTGCGATTTGCCAGCCAGTTTCTTAAAATCCCCACCTGACTTTCCCAATCGTGATTCAGTTCATCGACCCACTCCTGCACGTTATCATCCCATGCCGGTAATTCCGGTGACTGAATCTGCTGTGCAACCTGCCGCAGATGGATAAGCCCGACTGACCCTGCTGCCCCTTTGATTTTGTGTCCCTCTTCCGCAATGCCTTTGCGGTCTTTCGCCACCATGTTGGAATTGAGAATCGCCAGGTAACCCGGCATCATTTTTTCAAACACATCCAGGCTGTCTTCAATCAGTTTCGGCCCCACCAGTTCGATATACTGATTCAGCATCTCCAGATCCAGTGACTGCGCATACACGTCCTCAGACGCTGCTGAGCCGCTTTCCTCCGCAGGCAATGCCTCACTGCCGTCTCCCCAGAATTTCGCTATCATCTGCGTCAGAGCGCCCACTGCGAGGGGTTTGCTCAGCACGTCATCCATGCCGGCATCCAGATACTCTTTTTTATCCTTCAGCACATTGGCGGTCAGTGCCACCAGCGGCGGTAAATCATCCGCCTGATAACGCTGATGCAGCTCACGGGCGATATCCAGCCCGCTCATATCCGGCAGCTGAATATCCAGCAGCACAAGGTCGTACTCCTCCGGCGAGAACATCGCCAGCGCGTCACGGCCGTTCATCGCGACATCCACCGTGTTACCCAGTTTTTCCAGGACAGAGCGCGCCACCACCACATTCAGCTCGATATCCTCCACCAGCAGGATATTCAGGGCCGGCAGCAGCAGGCCGTCATCCTCTTCCTCCTCCGGAGCCTCCTGTGCCGGTGCACAGACCGACAGCGTGAAGCAGGAGCCTTTGCCCGGTTCACTGGTCACGGTGATATCACCGCCCATTGCCTGTGCCAGACGACGGGAAACCGCCAGGCCGATACCGGTACCGGTGGCAGGGCGTCCGCCCGCGCTGTCCGTTACCTGGTAATACATGGCGAAGATTTTTTCCAGTTCATCCTTCGGAATACCAATACCGGAATCCCGCACCTCAAAGCAGAGCATGTCATTGGCTTCGCGCCACACTTTCACCGTGATACCGCCTTCGCGGGTGAATTTCACGCCGTTGCCGATAAGATTCCACAGGATCTGGCGCAGACGGGTGCCGTCCGCCATGATCACAGACGGTACCGGCTGGATCAGATCGAGAGTGAACTGCAGCCCTTTCGGCTGCACCAGCAGGCCGGACAGGTTTTCCAGATCAGAAATAAATTCGGTGAAATTGACCGGCTGGGTATCGAGGCGGACATTGCGCCGCTCCAGTTTGTCCATCTCAATCACGTCATTGAAGATATTGCCGAGGGTGACGGCGCTGACATGAATAGTTTTCAGGTAATTTTCCTGTTCCGGATTGAGATCCGTATCCAGCAGAATGCGGCTCAGCCCGACAATCCCGTTCAGCGGTGTGCGCAGTTCGTGACTGATGGTGGAGATAAAGGTGGTTTTCTCACGGCTGGCGTTTTCAATCGCCTCCTGATAACGCTTGCGCTCAGTGATATCACGACCAAAGCCCATCAGGCCGTGGCGCTTGCCGACACTGTCATAGAACGGCACTTTGCGCAGCTCAAAGCAGGCTTTGCGCCCGTCCGGATACACCAGCCACTGCTCATAGGTGAGCGAGACATTATGACGGAACACTTTTTCATCCGTTTCCATCACTTTATCAGCGATTTCCGGTTCATAAATATCGCGCGGGGTCAGGCCGCGCAGTAATTTTTCACTGCGGCCGGTGAGCAGTTCCATCGCGCGGTTACAGCCGGAAAACTCATTTTTCTCATTGCGGTAATACACCAGGTCCGGCGAGGCATCAAGGAAGGAGCGCAGCAGGACAGATTGTTGTTCAAACTCGAGCTGGGTCTGTTCGCGGCGGCTGATCTCTTTCTTCAGTTTTTCCAGCAGCACAACTTGCTCATCCTCAACCTTTTCGCGTTCGGTAATTTCCTGATTCAGCTGGGTAATGTTCTCTTTCAGCTGTTCGTTGAGTTCGAGATCCCGCTTGCGCATCACTTCCAGTTTACTGACCAGCCCGGACAGGCGCTGGCGGGATTCCTCCAGCTGTTCAACCACCACAGACATAAAATAGACTGCCCACGGCGTGATCAGCAGGCCGAAGAAGACAGAGCGCACCAGGTCAATGCTCTGCACTTCCCCCTGGAGCAGCATGGTGACAGCAATCTGCACCACCATCGCCAGCACCACCAGTCCCGATGCCAGCAATAACGAAAACCGGACCAGGCCCAGTTTCATCAGTAAATCAACATAATATTGTGCTAAACCGCGTAGCAATTTCATACCTGCTCCACCCGCTGAATGAGGGTTAGTATCATAACGTAAAATTGGCGGATCACCGCGTTTCCGGCGCGGATTAAATAAAAAATCAAATCAGCCGGCGTTATACGCATTTTCAGCCGGATAATATGGCCGGATTATCCCCCGGTACTGTTTTTTTATCTGAATAAAATTAAAAACACGACATTTATCTGCAAATTAGCAGAAACAGAGCAGATAAAATCAGGTTATAAATAAAAATGCCCATGCTGCGCGGTAATAACCCGCAAAAAACAGTGATGTACATCACACAAAAAATCGGCACTCCGGTTGCGGAAACAGCGGATTAAAATCCTGAAAATAGTTTTTTTTCATTAAATTATCGCAAAAACCATGTTCACATACTGTCAGTTACCTGATATTTGACCATCACCGTATTTCCCGGTAAGTTGAAAAACGACGTTCCGGACCACCTGTGGTCAGCACCGATATAATAATTATATACACAACATCACAATACCCTTTGCTGAGATATCTGTCGTCAGCAGGGCTGACTGAGGCCCGGAAACAGCTTTGCCGCAGAAATGCGGCCTAATGTGAGACATGCAAAAGGGGCCACTTATGCTTTATAACCCGTCACAGGATAAGGACAACTGCGGTTTCGGCCTGATTGCCCACCTCGAAGGACAACCTAGCCACAAAGTCGTGCGTACCGCCATCAGCGGGCTGGCGCGGATGCAGCACCGCGGTGCGATCCTCGCCGACGGCAAAACCGGGGACGGCTGCGGTTTGTTATTACAAAAACCCGATCGTTTCTTTCAGATGATTGCTGCGGAGAATGAATGGCGGCTGGCGCGTAATTATGCAGTCGGGATGCTGTTTCTCAGTCAGGATCCGGTCGTTGCACAAACCTGCCGCGATATTATCGAAGAAGAGCTGGCGGACGAAACACTGTTTATCGCAGGCTGGCGTAAAGTGCCGGTCAGACCGGAGATCCTCGGTGAAATCGCCCTTGCCGGTATGCCGCAGATTGAGCAGGTCTTTATCAATGCCCCTGCCGGCTGGCGGGCACGGGATCTGGAACGCCGCCTGTTTATGGCGCGCCGCCGGATTGAAAAGCGCATCAGCGACCCGGATTTTTATGTCTGCAGCCTGTCCAATCTGGTGACGATCTATAAAGGGCTGTGCATGGCCGCCGATCTGCCGCGTTTCTATCCGGATCTGGCCGATCTAAGAATGGAATCTGCTATCTGTCTGTTTCACCAGCGCTTTTCAACCAATACCGTTCCGCGCTGGCCGCTGGCACAGCCCTTCCGCTATCTCGCCCATAACGGCGAAATCAACACCATCACCGGTAACCGCGAGTGGGCCCGTGCCCGTGCTTACAAATTCCGCACGCCGCTGATCCCGGATCTCATCACCGCAGCCCCGTTTGTTAATGAAACCGGTTCGGATTCCAGCTCGCTGGATAATATGCTCGAACTGTTTCTCAACGGCGGGATGGATCTGGTACGCGCCATGCGGTTGCTGGTGCCGCCTGCCTGGCAGAATCACCCGGATATGGATGATGATCTGCGCGCCTTTTTTGATTTTAACTCCATGCATATGGAGCCGTGGGACGGCCCGGCCGGGATTGTTATCTCTGACGGGCGCTATGCCGCCTGTAACCTCGACCGCAACGGGCTGCGCCCTGCCCGCTATGTCATTACCACAGACAAACTGATCACCTGTGCCTCTGAGATCGGTATCTGGGATTATCAGCCGGATGAAGTCACGGAAAAAGGCCGTGTCGGGCCGGGCGAACTGCTGGTGATTGATACACAGGAAGGCCGCATTCTGCATACCCGCGAGACCGATAACGATCTCAAAACCCGTCATCCGTACAAGGCGTGGCTGGAGAAAAATGTTGTGCGGCTCACGCCGTATCAGGATCTGATGAATAAAACGCCGCCGCAGCGTGCGCTGGATGATGCACAACTGGCGGTGTATCAGAAACAGTTCGGGTACACCCTGGAAGAGCTGGAGCAGGTGCTGCGGGTGCTGGGGGAAAACGGCCAGGAAGCGGTCGGCTCAATGGGGGATGATACCCCGTTTGCGGTACTCTCTGCCCGCCCGCGTCTGATTTATGACTATTTCCGCCAGCAGTTTGCCCAGGTAACCAACCCGCCGGTCGATCCGCTGCGGGAAGCCCATGTTATGTCACTCGCCACCAGCATCGGCCGGGAGATGAATGTCTTCTGCGAAGCGGAAGGCCAGGCACACCGGCTGAGTATGGCCTCGCCGGTACTGATGCACACGGATTTTGAACAATTGCTGAGCCGTGATCCGGATTATTACCGCGCGGAACATCTGTCACTCTGCTTTGATCCGCGGGAAACCACACTGGAACAGGCGATCCGCACCCTGTGTGATAATGCGGAAGCCGCTGTCCGCGCCGGTGCCGTACTGGTGGTACTGAGTGACCGGCAGATTTCCCCGGATACCCTGCCGATCCCGGCACCGATGGCAGTCGGCGCGGTACAGCAACGGCTGGTCAGCCAGAGCCTGCGCTGTGATGCGAACATTATTGCCGAAACCGCCGGTGCCCGTGACCCGCATCATTTTGCTGTGCTGCTCGGATTCGGTGCCACCGCCATTTACCCTTATCTTGCCTGTGAATCCCTGCTGAAACTGTGCAGCGATAACGTCCTCACGCACTCACCGGCGGAGGTATTACTCAACTACCGCAACGGCATCAACAAAGGACTGTATAAAATCATGTCCAAAATGGGGATCTCTGCCGTCTCCTCATACCGCTGTGCCAAACTGTTTGAAGCGGTCGGCCTGAGTGATTCTGTGGCGGAACTCTGCTTCCGGGGTGTACCGAACCGGATCGGCGGTGCGGATTTCAGTGATTTCCAGCAGGATCTGCATAACCTGTCCCGTCTCGCCTGGCTGCCGCGCAAACCGCTCGATGCGGGCGGTCTGCTGAAATACATTCATAACAGTGAATATCACGCCTATAACCCGGATGTGATCGCCACATTGCAGAAAGCGGTTCACAGCGGAAATTATGCGGATTATCAGCACTATGCTGCGCTGGTAAACGGCCGCCCGGCTGCCATGCTGCGCGATTTGCTGGCGCTGCGCACCGATACACAACCCATCAGTATTGATGAAACTGAATCTGCGGAATCCCTGTTTTCCCGCTTTGATACCGCCGCCATGTCTATCGGTGCCCTCAGCCCGGAAGCCCATGAGGCACTGGCTATTGCCATGAACCGGCTCGGCGGCAGCTCTAACTCCGGCGAAGGCGGTGAGGACCCGGCGCGGTTCGGCACAGAAAAAAACTCCAGAATCAAACAGGTGGCCTCCGGTCGCTTTGGTGTGACACCCGGATATCTGCGCAGTGCGCGGGTTATCCAGATCAAAGTGGCACAGGGCGCGAAACCCGGCGAAGGCGGTCAGCTTCCCGGAGATAAAGTCACGCCGTATATCGCCTCGCTGCGCTATTCGGTGCCCGGCGTTACCCTGATTTCCCCGCCGCCGCACCATGATATTTACTCTATCGAAGACCTGGCACAGCTGATTTTCGATCTCAAACAGGTCAATCCGGAAGCACTGATTTCCGTCAAACTGGTCTCGGAGCCGGGCGTCGGCACCATTGCCACCGGTGTGGCCAAAGCTTATGCCGATTTCATCACCATTTCGGGGTATGACGGCGGTACCGGCGCCAGCCCGCTCACCTCGGTCAAATACGCGGGTACGCCGTGGGAGCTGGGGCTGGCAGAAGCCCAGCAGGCACTGGTGAGCAACGGTCTGCGCCATAAAATCCGCTTACAGACAGACGGCGGACTGAAAACCGGGCTGGATATTATCAAAGCCGCCATTCTCGGCGCGGAGAGCTTCGGTTTCGGCACCGGCCCGATGGTCGCGCTCGGCTGCAAATATCTGCGCATCTGCCACCTGAATAACTGCGCCACCGGCGTGGCAACCCAGGATGAAACGCTGCGCCGCGATCACTATCACGGCCTGCCGGAGCGGGTAATGAACTATTTCCGCTTTATTGCACAGGAAACCCGTGAGCTGATGGCGCAACTGGGTGTAAGAAAACTGACCGATCTTATCGGCCGTACTGATTTGCTGGTCAGAATTGAAGGCACCACCGCCCGGCAGCAGAAACTGGATCTGTCCGATCTGCTGATCTCTCCGGTGCCGCATGAAGGCGCGGCGCTGTTCTGTTCACAGACCAATCCGCCGTTTGATAAGGGTGAACTGAACCGCCGTATCCTGGAAGATACCCGTAGCTGCGTGCAGACACAGCAATCCCGCGCCTTTTATTACGATATCCGCAATACCGACCGCTCAGTGGGCGCTGCGCTCTCCGGGTTTGTGGCGGAACTGTACGGCAACAGCGGGATCGCCGCCTCGCCGCTGAAACTGCATTTTACCGGTACCGCCGGGCAGAGTTTTGGTGTCTGGAATGCCGCAGGTATTGAACTGACACTCACGGGCGATGCCAACGACTATGTCGGTAAAGGGATGGCGGGCGGGCAGATTGTTCTGCATCCGCATCCGGGTTCTGCTTTTACCGCTCACAACACCACAATTGCCGGGAATACCTGTCTGTATGGTGCCACCGGCGGCAAACTCTATGCCGCAGGCCGTGCCGGAGAGCGCTTTGCTGTCCGTAATTCCGGCGCACTCGCGGTGGTCGAAGGCGTCGGTGATAACGGCTGTGAATATATGACCGGCGGGATTGTCTGTGTGCTCGGCAAAACCGGAATTAACTTCGCGGCCGGGATGACCGGGGGATTCGCTTATCTCTATGATGAGGACGGCACCGCCGCCGGGCGTGTCAATCCGGAAATGGCGGAAACCCGCGATATCAGCGGGCTGCCGGTTCTGCAGGAACATTTGCGCGGCATGCTGGAAGACCACCGCCGCCTGACCGGCTCCGCCAGAGCAGACGCACTTCTCAGAGATTGGACAGAACAGGCCGGGCGGTTTATCCTCGTCAAGCCGAAATCTGCGGATATTCATGCACTTGCCGGGGTAACCCGCCACGCAGACACTGAATTACGGATCCGGGCACAGTAAGGGGAATCAAGATGAGCCGCAATGTTTATCAGTTTATTGAATTACAGCGTACGGATCCGCAAAAGCTGCCGCTGGCACTCCGTAAAACCGAATTTATCGAGATTTATGAGCCGTTTTCGCCGCCGCAGGTGAAAGAGCAGGCGACCCGCTGCCTCGGCTGCGGTAATCCGTACTGTGAATGGAAATGCCCGGTACATAACTATATCCCCAACTGGCTGCGGCTGGCGGAGGAAGGCCGGATTATTGAGGCCGCAGAGTTATCACACCAGACCAACAGCCTGCCGGAAGTGTGCGGCCGGGTGTGTCCACAGGACCGGTTATGTGAGGGTGCCTGCACCCTGCATGACGAATTCGGCGCGGTCACTATCGGCAATATTGAACGTTATATCACCGATAAAGCCTTTGAGATGGGCTGGAAACCGGATCTCTCCGCTGTCCGTCCGACCGGAAGAAAGGTCGCCGTAATTGGCGCCGGTCCTGCCGGGCTGGCCTGTGCCGATGTGCTGATCCGCAACGGTGTAACTCCGGTGGTATTTGATAAGCACCCGGAAATCGGCGGGCTTCTCACCTTTGGTATTCCGTCCTTTAAGCTGGAAAAATCCATTATGCAGCGCCGCCGTGAGCTGTTCACAGAGATGGGCGTGGAGTTTCAGCTGAATACCGAGATCGGAAAAGAGATCACGCTCAGTGAGTTACAGCAGAATTATGATGCCGTCTTTATTGGTGCGGGTACTTATCAGCCGATGAGCGGCGGGCTGAAAAATGAAGATGCCGCCGGGGTGTACAGCGCCCTGCCGTATCTGATCGGCAATACCCGTCAGGTGATGGGACTGCCGGATGATGATTCCGCTCCGTTTATTGACCTGAAGAATAAACGCGTCGTGGTACTCGGCGGCGGAGATACGGCAATGGATTGCCTGCGGACCGCCATCCGTCAGGGTGCGGCAGAAGTGACTTGTGTATACCGCCGGGATGAGGAGAACATGCCGGGTTCGCGCCGTGAGGTGAAAAATGCCAAAGAGGAAGGGGTTAATTTCCGTTTTAATTGCCAGCCATCCGCCATTGAAACCGATGCAACGGGTAACGCCAGTGGTGTCCGCGTATTAACCACCCGGTTGGGTGACGCGGACAGCAGCGGCCGCCGTCAGATTGAAACGGATGATAATTCCGCCTTTGTTATTGATGCCGATGCAGTCATTATCGCGTTCGGTTTCCGGCCGCACGCGATGCCGTGGCTGGACGCTCTCAGTGTCACACGGGATCAGCAGGGCCGGATCAGCGCCCCGGCACAGGCAACCTACCCGTTTGAAACCTCCGTCAGCGGTATTTTCGCCGGGGGGGATGTGGTACGCGGCTCGGATCTGGTGGTTACCGCCATTGCCGAAGGCCGCCGGGCGGCAGAAAGTATTCTCGATTATCTGCACGTATGAGCAGGGTAATTACCTGATCATGCTGCCTTAAATACAAAAAAGACCGCTTTCGCGGTCTTTTTTATTTATCGGTCTGTTACTTCACGACACGTAAGTTCGGACGGCCACGCGGTGGTTTCGGCGGCTCCGGGTCATCCCCGTCGGTGCTTTCTTCCGCCGGTTTTACCGGTTCGTCGTGGATCAGAGTGATGTTATCCACCGCCGGGGTCAGAATATCTTCTTCTTCCGCAGCCTCATAAGCCACTTCCGGCTCAAACATCATCCCCGCTCCGTTTTCACGGGCGTAGACCGCAATAATGGCGGCCATCGGCACATCCACCTGACGCGGAACGCCGCCGAAACGGGCATTAAAACCGACCCACTCGTTAGTCATTTCCAGATTGCCCACAGCGCGCGGTGCAATATTCAGGACAATCTGTCCATCCTGAGCATACTCCATCGGCACATTCACACCGGGGGTGTTCACATCCACCACCAGATGGGGTGTCAGTTCGTTATCCAGTAACCACTCATAGTGCGCCCGCAACAGATAAGGGCGGCGCGGTGTTAATTCCTGAATATCCATCAGCGGTTAACCCCGTGACTGTAAACGCATCTCACGCTCAGCTTCCGTCAGGGAAGCCAGGAAAGAGTCACGCTCAAACACGCGCTGCATGTAGAACTGCAGGTGTTTGGTATCAGAAGACGGACGTGCGGACAGGTCGATACCCAGTACCGGCAGACGCCATAACAGCGGGGACAGGTAGCAGTCCACCAGACTGAATTCTTCATTCATGAAATACGCATATTCTTTGAATACCGGTGAGACAGCAACCAGCTCTTCCGTTAACTGTTTACGGGCCTGGTTCGCTTCCTGGGCAGAGCCCTTTTCAATTTTATTCATCAGCGAGTACCAGTCCTGCTCGATGCGGTGCATCATCACACGGCTCTGCGCACGCATCACCGGGTAAACAGGCATCAGCGGCGGATGCGGGAAACGCTCATCAAGGTATTCCATGATAATACGTGAATCATATAAGGTCAGCTCGCGATCCACGAGTGTCGGTACCGTCTGGTATGGGTTCAGATCGATCAGGTCTTGTGGCAGATTGCCTGCTTCGACATGCTCAATTTCAAAACTTACCCCTTTTTCCGCCAGTACAATCCGTACCTGGTGGCTGAAAATATCGGTCGGGCCGGAGAACAGAGTCATTACCGAACGTTTGTTGGCAGCGACAGCCATGAAAACCTCCAAGTTTATCAAAATAAAGGAATGAACAGCGCACTACGCCATTCCTACCTGTAATCTCTCACTGAATCCGGGAAAGAAAACCACAGCGGGCCAATCCGGGCGCGCGGCAGTGTGTTCAGGGGCGAGAAAAATGTTTGTGCCAGTTTACCAGATTTTGCTCAACTTAGGGTGAGTCAGGGCAAAAAATCATTCAAAAACACTAAAAATGGGGGTTAACAGGGACAGATTCATGAAATAAACATGAAATTACAGGTTATGTCGGGATAATTTGCGGCCGTTATACGGTTATAAAAAAACCCGCCGGTGGCGGGTTTTTTGTATTCCAACGAAACCAGTGATTAACGTTTGGAGAACTGTGGACGGCGACGTGCTTTGCGCAGACCCACTTTTTTACGTTCAACTTCACGTGCATCACGCGTTACGAAGCCTGCTTTACGCAGCTCAGAACGCAGAGATTCGTCGTACGCCATCAGAGCACGGGTGATACCGTGACGGATTGCGCCTGCCTGACCAGAGATACCACCACCTTTAACAGTGATGTACAGGTCCAGTTTTTCTAACATTTCAACCAGTTCCAGCGGCTGGCGAACTACCATGCGTGCTGTTTCGCGGCCGAAATAGTTTTCGAGGCTGCGTTGGTTGATGACGATGTTACCACTACCCGGCTTAATAAAGACACGAGCGGATGAACTTTTGCGGCGACCAGTGCCGTAGTATTGATTTTCAGCCATTGCCTATAATCCCGATTAAATGTCCAGAACTTGCGGTTGCTGTGCCGCGTGATTGTGCTCGTTACCTGCGTAAACTTTCAGTTTACGGTACATTGCACGACCCAGAGGGCCTTTCGGCAACATGCCTTTCACAGCGATTTCAATAACGCGCTCAGGATGGCGTGCGATCATCTCTTCGAAGGTCGCTTGCTTAATACCACCAACGTAGCCAGTGTGGCGATAGTACACTTTGTCTGTACGCTTGTTGCCGGTTACAGCAACTTTTTCTGCGTTCAGAACGATGATGTAATCACCGGTGTCAACGTGAGGAGTATATTCCGCTTTGTGCTTACCGCGCAGACGGCGGGCTAATTCAGTTGCAAGGCGGCCTAAAGTTTTGCCGGTTGCATCAACAACGAACCAGTCGCGTTGTACGCTTTCTGGTTTAGCTGTAAAAGTTTTCATTAAAGCTTACCCAATAAATAAGTTACATGTTGGTGAACCAATGTTCAGAAACTGAGGCTCACACGACGCTTGTCCAGTAAACCTACCCCTTCGAGCAGAATCATCTGGCGCTAGTTGCAGTCTTCTTTGGGAAATAAAGAAAACCGCTGTAACGTGGGGTCGCAAGATTATAGAGAAGTCCCTGCAAAAAATCGACCCCAAATTAAAAAAATTTCCCCGAAACCCTTTTCAGGGGGGCGCATTATACCAGATGCGGCAGTTTCAGGTACTCCTCACTTTGCATTTCCTGCAGCCGGGAGAGGCATCTGGCGAACTCAAAGGACAATAACTGCCCCTGATAGAGAGAATCCATCCCGCTCTGCGCCTGAATAATCAGTTTTACTTTCCGCTCATAAAACTCATCCACCAGCGCCAGAAAACGCCGCGCAGCATTCTCATTTTCCGTCGTCAGCACCGGAACCTCATATAAAAGCACGGTGTGATAGATTTTCGACAGTGCAATATAGTCGAGCTGGCTGCGCGCATCCTCGCACAGTGTCCGGAAGGTCACCGCCAGCACGCCGTCCGTTTCCCGCACCACCGGCAGCTGACGGTGATTGATGGTCAGCGCCGCCTGTCCGGCTTTCTGTCCGCCGGTCAGCCGGGAGAACATGCTGTCCATTGCCGCTGACGTTTCCGCATCCGCCGGGGTCAGCCACAGATGGGCTTGTGTCAGCGTGCGCAGACGGTAATCAATCCCCGCATCCACATTCAGCACATCACAGTATTTTTTGATCTGATCAATGGCCGGCAGAAACCGGGCGCGCTGTAATCCGTTACGGTACAGATCATCCGGCGGGATATTGGAGGTCGCCACCAGCGCGATACCGCGCTGAAACAGGGCTTCCAGCAGAGTGCCGAGGATCATGGCATCCGTGATATCGGAGACAAAAAACTCATCGAAACAGAGAACATCCGTTTCCTGTGCAAAGCCGTCCGCTATGCTCTCCAGCGGATTTTCATGTCCCTGAAGCGCCGTCAGCTCCTCATGCACCCGCAGCATAAAGCGGTGGAAATGCAGCCGCAGCCTGCGCGGCCCGGGCAGGCTGTCATAAAACAGATCCATCAGCCAGGTCTTGCCGCGCCCGACCCCGCCCCACATATAAATACCCTGCACCGGCGGACAACTCACCGGCGCGGGGGCTTTTTTCAGCCAGCGGTTCAGGGTGCCGCGCAGCCCTTTTTCCGGCTCAGGGGGGCATGGTGTGCGCATCAGGAGCGCCTGATGCATCTCTGTCAGCCGGTCAACGGTACGCCGCTGCACGTCGTCCGGCGCAAATCCGCTGCCGTTCAGTGCCTGCTGATACAACTCACGCGGTGTTGTGCTCATAAACAGTAATCCCTTAATATTATCAGAGGTTTTTATTGAGATTTTTATGATGTAGCGGCGGGTATTATACCCGGAAATCCGGGATAATGCCGGAAAGCCTTACCTTCACTATTCCCCCCGGACGGCAAATCCGGTTATAGTGACAACAGATTCTAACGCGCATGATGCACTTAAAGGAGTAGCCATGATTTGGGTATATGCACTCATCGGATTAGCAGTTGGTTTAATCATTGGTGCGCTGGCCGTTCGTCTGGGCAGTTCTAAGTTCAGAGAGCAGGAAGCCATGAAACGGGACCTGGAAAAAAACAAGGCCGAACTGGAAGAGTACCGCAAAGAGCTGGTCAGCCACTTTGCCCGCAGTGCAGAGCTGCTGGATAATATGGCGAAAGATTACCGCCAGTTATATCAGCACATGGCGAAAAGTTCATCAGAACTGATGCCGGAACTGTCCGCACAGGATAATCCGTTCAGCTACCGCCTGACGGAAGCTGAGGCCGATAATGACCAGGCGCCGGTAAAAATGCCGCCGCGTGATTATTCAGACGGCTCATCCGGCCTGTTCCGTCCCGTCGAAAACAAAGAAAGCTAATCATTGAAACCGCAGGCAACTGCGGTTTTTTTTCGCCTGAATTCAGCCGCTTAATACTGTCCTTCAAACCATTCCCCGCACTAATCTTCAGTTCACGTAAAGCCTTGTAAAGGTTGTTTTATTTCCGTTGAATGAGGAACTTTTACACACACATAGAGTCATAGGAGTATCTGCGTATGCTGCGGCTTCTCATGCCTGCAGATTCAGCTTATTAATTGATGAGACACAAAACGAATGATGAATAAAAAGAAAAAAAACCTGCTCAGTGCTGTTGCCATCAGCCTCGGGTTATCCCTCGCGGCGCTGCCTGCGGTATCCAATGCGGCGTTACCGGCCAAAATGGCCACCGGTGAATCTCTGCCGAGCCTGGCACCGATGCTGGAAAAAGTGCTGCCCGCTGTGGTCAGCGTGGAAGTTTCCGGTACAGCGGTTGCCCGCCAGCAGGTGCCGGAAGAGTTTAAATTCTTCTTCGGCCCGAATATGCCGTCACAGCAGGAAAGTGTCCGCCCGTTCCAGGGACAGGGTTCCGGTGTCATTATTGATGCACAGAAAGGCTATATTCTGACCAACAACCACGTTATTCAGAATGCGGATAAAATTCAGATCCAGCTCAATGACGGCCGTAAATATGACGCGACCTTAATCGGCCGTGATCCGCAGACCGACATTGCCCTGTTACAGGTGAAAAATGCCCCGAACCTGACCGCCATCACCCTGGCGGATTCCGATAAACTGCGCGTCGGTGATTTCACCGTTGCTGTCGGGAACCCGTTTGGTCTGGGTCAGACCGCAACCTCCGGGATTATATCAGCATTAGGCCGCAGCGGCCTGAATGTGGAAGGGCTGGAAAACTTTATTCAGACCGATGCCTCCATCAACCGGGGTAACTCCGGCGGTGCGCTGGTCAATCTCAACGGTGAACTGATCGGTATCAACACCGCGATTCTGGCACCGGGCGGCGGTAATATCGGGATCGGCTTTGCTATCCCGAGTAACATGGCCAAAGACCTGACCTCACAGCTGATTGCCACCGGTGAAGTCAAACGCGGCTCCCTCGGCATCCGCGGTACTGAAATGAATGCGGATATCGCCAAGGCAATGAGTGTGGAAGCCCAGCGCGGGGCGTTTGTCAGTGAAGTGATCCCGAAATCCGCCGCTGCCAAAGCGGGGATTAAGTCCGGTGACGTTCTGGTCTCCGTTGACGGCAAACGCGTCAGCAGCTTTGCGGAACTGAGAGCCAAAATCGGTACCACCGCGCCGGGCAAAGAAGTGAAAATCGGTCTGCTGCGCAAAGGCAAGCCGCTGGAAGTCAGTGTGATACTGGATGACAGTGAAGGCCAGACCACCAAAGCGGAAAACCTGACCACTCTGCTTCAGGGCGCCACCCTGAGTAACGGCAGTAATAAAGAGGGTAATAAAGGCGTTAATATTGACGCGGTACAGAAAGATTCTCCGGCGGCCATGTCCGGCCTTCAGCCGGGAGACCTGATTATCGGCGTCAACAACCAGCGTGTGATGACCATTGTTGAACTGCGTAAAATTATCGACGGCAAGCCAAGCGTGCTGGCACTGAATATTTTACGCGGCGACGACAATATTTATCTGCTGCTGAATAATGCCGGCCACTGATACATTTTTGCTGTGAATACTAAAACCGCGCCGCGTAAAACGGCGCGGTTTTTTATTTCAGGCAGCTCCGGCCTCATAAAAATCCACGGCAGAATTCAGAACCGGTTTTACCACCCCAGCGCGGATCAGATAATCACCGAAATCCTCTCCGGCCGCCCGCTCCTGTGACCAGCGTCCGATAAGCTCATCAAGCACTGATAAAATCACCGCTGAGCTGATATTCTCACGATACATGCGCGGAATACGGGTGCCGGTACGGTTACCGCCGAGATGCAGATTATAGCGATCCGGCGCTTTGCCGACCAATCCCACCTCCGACAGCATCGCCCTTCCGCAGCCGTTCGGGCAGCCGGTGACCCGCAGAACAATCTCTTCATTCCCTACACCGTGCGAGAACATAATTTTCTCAACCTCTGTGACAAACTCCGGCAGAAAGCGCTCCGCTTCCGCCATTGCCAGCGGACAGGTCGGGAATGACACACAGGCCATGGAGTTTTCCCGCAGCGGTGTGACATTGTCGCTGATAAGGCCGTGTGCCCGCGCAAGGGATTCGATACGGGATTTTTCCGCCTCCGGAATACCGGCAATAATCAGGTTCTGATTGGCGGTTAACCGGAAGTCTCCCCGGTGGATTCCGGCGATTTCCGCCACACCGGTTTTCAGCGGTTTGCCCGGTAAATCAATCAGACGCCCGTTTTCAATAAACAGCGTCAGATGCCACTGGTCATCAATCCCCTTTAACCAGCCGATCTGATCACCACGCAGGGTAAATTCATACGGGCGGATCGGGGAAAACGTGATACCGGCACGCCGTTCGGTTTCCTGTTTAAATGTGTCAACCCCCACCCGCTCCAGCGTGTATTTGGTTTTGGCATTTTTGCGCTCCGTCCGGTTTCCCCAGTCGCGCTGAGTGGTGACAATCGCCTCTGCCACCGCCAGGGTATCTTTCAGCGGGATAAAACCGAACTCACTGGCGAGACGGGGAAAAGTCGCGGTATCACCGTGAGTCATCGCCAGGCCGCCGCCCACCAGCACATTAAAACCAATCAGTTTGCCGTTTTCCTCAATCGCCACAAAATTCATATCATTAGCGTGCAAATCAACATCGTTCAGCGGCGGGATCACCACCGAGGTTTTAAACTTACGCGGCAGATAGGTTTCACCTAAGATCGGCTCTTCATCGGTTGCCGCCACTTTTTCTTTATCCAGCCAGATTTCGGCATACGCGCGGGTACGCGGCAACAGGTGTTCGGATATTTTTTTCGCCCACTCATACGCTTCCCGGTGAAGACCGGACTGAACCGGGTTCGAGGTGCAGAGTACATTGCGGTTCACATCATTGGCGGTTGCCAGTGAATCCAGCCCCGCCTCATGCAGCATCTGATGCGCCGGTTTGACATCTCCTTTCAGAATGCCGTGGAACTGAAAGGTCTGCCGGTTGGTGATCCGGATGCTGCCGTACAGCGTCTGTTCTGCGGCAAATTTGTCTATTTTCAGCCACTGTTCCGGTGTGATCACACCTCCCGGCAGACGGCAGCGCAGCATCATGGCGTGGCGCGGCTCCAGTTTCTGCTCTGTACGTTCCGCCCGGATATCGCGGTCATCCTGCTGATACATGCCGTGAAAACGGATCAGCAGGAAGTTATCCCCCTCAAATCCGCCGGTCAGCCCGTTACTCAGATCCTCTTTGATGGTGCCGCGCAGATAGTTGCTGTCGCGCTTCATTCTTTCGCTGTCGCTCAGTTTGCCTTCCACGATTAAAGGCCCGTTGTGTTTATCGCTCATTAATAGACATCCCTCTGGTACCGGCGCGCTGTGCGCAGCTCACTTAAAAACTCATCGGCTGATTCATGATCCCGGTTACCGTACCGGCTGATGATCTCCAGTAATGCATCTTCGGTATCACGGGCCATCAGGCCCGCATTACCGCAGACGTAAATATGTGCGCCGTCCTCAATCCAGCGCCATACGTCCGCTCCCTGCTCGCGCAGTTTGTCCTGAACATAGGTTTTCACCGGTTTATCCCGCGACCAGGCCAGCGAGATCTGGGTCAGTACGCCGTCACGGACATAGCGCTGCCATTCGGTCTGATACAAAAAATCCTCGGTAAAATGCTGATTGCCGTAGAAAAGCCAGTTTTTACCGGAGGCACCGTCATTTTCCCGCTGCTGCATAAAAGCACGGAACGGCGCAATACCGGTGCCCGCACCGATCATAATGACCGGCACATCCGGGTCGGCTGGCAGGCGGAAATTATCATTAGACTCAATGAAAACCCGCACATCCCCGCCCTCCAGTATATGATCGGCGAGAAACCCGGAAGCCCCGCCGGTCCGCGCCCGGCCATCTGTGTCATAACGCACCACGCCGACGGTCAGATGAATTTCATCGTCCGCTTCTGCCTGTGATGATGAGATGGAATAGAGCCTCGGGGTCAGCGGCCGGAGAATACCGGCCAAAGCCTGCGCTGAAGGCCGGGAAGGCGCCTGACGCAGCATTTCTGCGACAGGTGTTTTCTGCGCATAATGCAGCGCGGCCTGCTTATCACTGATAAGAGCAGATAACGCGTCATGCTGCGATAACTGCGCATATTTGCTGACCGTCACTCCGTTATTCTGTGTGAGTTCCAGATGCCGGATCAGTGCCTCCCGCAATGTGCAGGTATTGCCGGATACCGTGATCTCCGTTGCCGCATCCGCATGCAGCAGGCTGATAATTTCATCCGCCAGTGCCGGATCATTCTCAAACCAGACCCCGAGGGAATCCCCGGGCTGATAATGCAGACCGGAATCCCCTGCGGAAATTTCAATATGCCGCACATCTTTCAGGGAATTGCGGCCGGTAATTTTCTGATTAACAGAGAGAGATGCCGTCAGCGGTGCGTCTTTGCTGTAACGGTTTTCAGTGGCACCGACCGCCTGAGTGGTCGTCTGCGGCGGATTACCCGCTGCAATACCTCTCTCTTTCAGCACCTGTGTCAGTGCATCTGTCCACGCCGCTGCCGCAGGCTGGTAATCCACATCCGCATCAGTTCTCGGCACAAGTGCGGTTGCCCCGGCCTTTGTCAGCTGAGTATCAAAATCAATACCCGCCTGACAGAATTTTTCGTATGACGAATCCCCCAGAGAGAAAACGGCATACGCTGTTCCGCTGAGATCCGGGCGTTTTGATGAATGCAGATATTTATAAAACGCCACCGCTTCTTCCGGTGGTTCACCGTCCCCCTGAGTGGATGTCACAATAATGACAATCTTCTCCCGGGCGAGCTGTTTATATTTATATTCTCCGGCGTTTACCAAATTAACCGTGAATTTTTCACTGAGAAAACGCGTTTTTAATTCTTCACATACGCGACGCGCATTACCGGTTTGTGACGCGGAAATAATGGTAATAATGTCACTGTCTGTTGTATTTGATGCCGGGAGAATAGCTGTCTGCACAGACGTATTTCCCCGTCCCCACAAATAACCGGATAACCAGGCCAGTTGCTGAGAGGTAAAATCTGCTGTTACCGTCTGCAAAGCCGCAAGCTGCTCCGCAGAAACCGGAAATACCTGTTCCGGTAATATCTGTGCTGCCATAGTCCTGTTACTCCCGCATTGCTCACTGTGGTTATTATTCCGTTATTTCTCAGGTTATCGTATTGCGGCTTATTGAGAATAAGAAAATAAAGCCATAACTCATAACCAAATAATCTGATATATCATGACGATTATTCATCAACCGTATATTTTCGGAATTCACACCCGAGCAAACAATGAATTACACGTAAAAAATAACCAATTTCCACCCTTCCGTTTAATTGAAAAATGATCTTCAGCGGGAATATTATTCATGTATAACAAAAAGGCATTTCAATATAAAAAGTAATTCTTTCCCGGAATATATTCCCTGACACTAAATAGATAACTACTCATGACTTCATAACGGAAGAAAATAATGTCGTTATATCAGCCTCAGAAAAAAAATAAATTAAAGGTTATTTTGTCCTTACTGGCGGCGCTGGCGGTGATAAGCGCATTTATTTACAGCCAGAAAGCGCCTGCACCACAGGTAACCGCTGAAAAACCGGTGGTCATCGCTTATCAGGCGATTATCGATCCCGGCAAAATTGCACAGGCAAACCACGCCTATGAGGCCGCCACCGGTAAACAGATTATCTGGAAAAAATTCGACAGCGGCGCAGATGTGCTGACCGCACTGGCTGCCGGTGAGGCGGATATCGCCAATATGGGCTCCGCACCGTTTACTGTTGCCGCCAGCCGCGGACTGCCGGTGGAGGTTTTTTATATCTCCGGCATTCCGGACACCGCCGAGGCACTGATTATCCGCAATGACCGCAATCCGTCAGGCGGACTGGCCGGTAAGAAAATTGCCGTACCATTTACCTCCACCGCCCATTACAGCCTGCTTGCGACACTGGAGAACCTGAATGTTGATGAAAAATCAGTGCAGCTGGTTAATCTGCGGCCGGCTGAAATTGTCGCGGCATGGGAGAGAGGTGATATTGATGCAGCCTATGTCTGGGAACCGGCCTTAAGTCAGCTGAAAGCAAACGGACAGATCCTGATTTCCGGCCGCGACGTACGGGCATGGGGTAAACCAACCTATGACCTGTGGGTCGCGGACAGCAAATTTGCCGCACAGCATCCTGATGTTCTGGCGCAGTTTGCCGCCGTTACTGATATTGAGGTTCAGTGGTATCAGCGTAACAAAAATACTATTGCGGACTTCCCTGACATCACAGGCAAAATTGCTCAACTGACCGGTGCCCGCCCGGAAGATGTACCAGGCGTGATGGCGGGTAGTGATTATCCCGTTCTGAAAGAACAAAAACAGATCCTGACGACCACCCTGGCGGATGATATCCGCAATACCGCACTGTTTTTACAGCAGCAGGGCAGTATTGATTCGGTTAAAGATTCCTATGCCGGAAATATCAATACGGAAGCTGTCACCACGGCAGCGGGGAAATAATAATGGCAGATATCGTACTGGAGAATATTGATCTGGTTTATCACGGTCAGCCGCAGACAACCTTATCCGGTATTAATTTAACCATTCCGGATAACGGTATTACCGTTATTCTCGGCGCTTCCGGCTGCGGAAAAACATCGCTGCTGAATATTGTTGCCGGGTTTTTAACGCCCTCCGGCGGAAAAATAACGCGGAACGGAAACGACATTCAGCATCCCGCCTCTGACAGAGCCGTGGTATTTCAGAATGATGCCCTGATGCCCTGGCTGAATGTCTATGAAAATGTCGCACTGGGACTGAAAATTAAAAAGCTCGGTAAGCAGGAAGAAAAAGCGATTGTCGAAGAAAACCTGCAAAAAGTCGGATTACTGCATGCTATTACCGACAATATCTGGTCACTCTCCGGCGGTATGCGCCAGCGGGTCGGTATTGCGCGTGCACTGGCTGTAAAGTCTGATTTTATTCTGATGGATGAACCCTTCGGCGCACTCGATGCCGCCAACCGGGAGCAGATGCAAACCTTAATTCTGACCTTGTGGCAAAAACAGCAGAGTGCCTTTTTTATTATTACTCATGATATTGAAGAGGCGTTGTTAATGGCCACACGACTGATATTAATGGCGCCGTATCCCGGTCGGATAATATCCGGAGAAGAACCCCCGTTTTATAAACAATGGTCGCAGGGACGGCGTATCCGTGAGATTAAATCGGATCCGGCGTTTATTCATCACCGCGACACACTGTCAGACAAAATAATGGCGTATCAGCGCGGTTAATTAACGGACACGGAGTGACATCAATGGCAGATATAACCGGAAATAAACAACCCCGCCACAGCCGTGTATTACTCAGCATTGTGAGTTTATCCGTGCTGATTACCGGCTGGTGGCTGATCACCGCATTTCAGTGGGTTAATCCGCTCTATTTACCCGCCCCGTCTCAGATAGGACACCAGTTTCTGGCGTTATCCGAATCCGGTTACATGAATGCCACGCTGTGGCAGCACCTGGCGGCCAGCCTTGACCGCATGCTCAAAGCGCTGCTTCTGGCGGTTATCACCGGGATCCCGCTGGGGGTGCTGATGGGGCTGAGTTCACGGATACGCGGAATACTGGATCCGGTGGTTGAACTGTACCGCCCGGTTCCCCCGCTCGCCTATCTGCCGCTGATCGTTATCTGGTTCGGGATCGGAGAAACCACCAAGATCCTGCTGATCTGGTTAGCGATTCTCGCACCGGTCCTGATTTCAACGATGCAGGGCATTATGGCCGCGCCGGGAAACCGGATCCGCGCCGTGCAGTCACTGGGAGCAAACCGGCTTCAGGTACTGAGATATGTGATCCTGCCGTCAGCACTGCCGCAGATGCTGACCGGGATCCGGATTGGCCTCGGCGTGGGCTGGTCAACCCTGGTGGCGGCAGAGCTGGTCGCGGCACAGCAGGGACTCGGGTTTATGGTGCAGTCCGCCGCGCAGTTTCTTAACACCGGTATTGTCATCACCGGTATCGCAGTGATTGCCGTGGTGGCACTCGCCATCGAACTGGCATTGCGTCATTTGCAGCAGGCATTAGTGCCGTGGTACGGCAAAGAATCTTAACTGACAGAGAGGTAATGAATATGGATATCAGACAATTAACACCCGCTATCGGCGCACACGTCAGCGGCATTGATCTTAACCTGACACCGGATGCCGCCACGCTGGCCGTATTACAGGATGCCTTACTGGAACATCAGGTGCTGTTTTTCCGCCAGCAGTATATTAAACCGGAAGCTCAGCGGGACTTTGCCGCTGCGCTGGGTGAACTGCATATACATCCGGTTTTTCCTTCCCATAAAAATGTGCGGGAACTGATTGTGCTCGACAGCCACCTGCTGGATCTGAAAGATAACGAACTGTGGCACACCGACGTGACATTTCTGGAAAAACCGGCCATGGGCTGTGTGTTATCCGCCGTACAGGTTCCCCCTTTCGGCGGCGATACCCTGTGGGCCAGCCTGACCCGGGCTTATGATGATTTATCACCGCCGTTGCAGGAATTTTTATCCGGCCTGACGGCGGAACATGATATCAGCCTCTCTTTTCCGGACAGCCGTTTTGCGCAGACAGGGGAAGCCAAAGCGGCGCTGGAAAAAGCCCGCCGCGATTTCCCGCCGAGACGCCACCCTCTGGTCAGAACCCATCCGGTTACCGGTAAAAAAGGCTTGTTTGTGACCGCAGGTTTTACCAGCCGTATCTGTGAATTAAGCCCGGAAGAGAGTGATACATTGCTGACGTTCCTGTTTAAGCACAGCACACAGCCGAAATATTTTGTCCGCTGGCACTGGCAGGACGGCGATGTGGCGGTCTGGGATAACCGCTGCACCCAGCATCTCGCCAGTTTTGATTACGGTGATTTTCACCGCATTATGCACAGAGCAACCGTAATGGGTGATAAACCTGTTTAACCGGCTGTACTGCATGAGACTGTCAGTGACCGGCGGCTGACAGACTCATGACCGTCAGTGATAAATAACCGCCTGATACCGCACCTGTTTATTTGTACCACATCATAAAATACCGCAATTACACACATATAATTTCCCCGGATTATGCTATTCTGCCGGAAGTATCTGCTTCCCGTACTCACAACACCGGTTAAGGACTATGTGGTTTAAATTATTGCGCTCCGTTTTTATGGGACTTCTCGTGGCTGCCCTGCTTCTGGTCAGCGTCCCGTCTATTCGTCCGCAATTTGTGACCCAGTGGTTTACCCATCTGTTTAATAATGATGAACCGGTCAGCTACAACAAAGCGGTACGCCGCGCCGCGCCTGCCGTGGTCAACGTTTACAGCAGTAATATGGGCAGTCTCTCCCAGCAGGGTCCCGAACTGACCTCCCTCGGTTCCGGCGTGATCATGAATGATCAGGGTTATATCCTGACTAACCAGCACGTCATTAAAAATGCCGATCAGATTCTGATCGCACTGCAATACGGTAATTACGGCCGCCTGTATGAAGGCATGCTGATCGGCGCGGATGATCTGACCGACCTTGCGGTGCTGAAAATCAATACTACCGATAAACTGCCGGTTATCCCGATCAACCCGAAGCGTCAGTCTCATGTGGGTGATGTGGTGCTGGCGATCGGTAACCCGTTTAATGTCGGGCAGACAGTCAACCAGGGTATTATCAGTGCAATGGGCCGCGTCGGGCTGAGTCCGACCCGCCGCCAGAATTTTCTCCAGACTGATGCCTCGATTATGGCTGGTAACTCCGGCGGCGCACTCGTCAATACCGAAGGCGAGTTAGTCGGCATCAATACCATGTCTTACGACAGCAATGATCCGTCACGAATGAGTGACAGCATCGGGCTGGCGATCCCCGCAGAGCTTGCCCTGCGCATTATGAATAAACTGATAAAAGACGGCCGTGTCATCCGGGGCTATATCGGCATCACCTCCAAAGAGCTGCCGCCGATCCGGACTAACAACAGTGATATCAATCAGATAACCGGTCTGCGGGTCTTTCAGGTTGCCCGTGACGGCCCGGCGGATAAAGGCGGGATTCAGGTCGGGGATATCATCACCAGCGTCAATAATAAACCGAGCACCTCACCACTCGAAATGATGGATCAGGTGGCGGAACTGAGCCCGGGCAGTGTTGTGCCGGTCACCCTGTTACGCAATGGTCAGATGCGGTCTGTCGATGTGACCATCGAAGAGTTCACTCCCTCCCCCGGCGGACAGGAGTAAGACACAAAAAAAGAGCGGATATCCGCTCTTTTCTGTTTATGGCTTACATCAGGGAATTACTCCGCTGAATGAATGCGTTCGATATCCGCACCCAGGCCGCGTAATTTCTCTTCAATATGCTCATAACCGCGATCAATATGATAAATACGATCGACGATTGTGGTACCTTCCGCGATACACCCCGCCAGCACCAGGCTTGCAGATGCACGTAAATCGGTCGCCATCACCTGAGCACCGGACAGTTTTTCCACGCCGTGACACAGCACAGAATTGCTCTCGATTTCCGCGTGAGCCCCCATACGGATCAGCTCCGGAATGTGCATAAAGCGGTTTTCAAAGATGGTTTCCGTGATCATACCGGAGCCTTCCGCCACCAGGTTCAGCAGACTGAACTGCGCCTGCATGTCTGTCGGGAAGCCCGGATGCGGCGCGGTACGGAAAGTGACCGCTTTCGGACGCTGCCCTTTCATATCCAGGCTTATCCAGTCGTCACCGGTTTCGATTTCCGCTCCGGCTTCGCGCAGCTTGGCCAGCACCGCATCCAGCGTATCCGGCTTGGCATTGCGGCACAGAATTTTACCGCGTGAAACTGCCGCTGCGATCAGGAATGTCCCGGTTTCAATACGATCCGGCACAACGGTGTGAGAGCCGCCGCCGAGACGTTCAACACCTTCAATCACTACGTGGTCAGTCCCTGCACCGGTGATTTTGGCACCCAGCGCATTCAGGAATACAGCGGTGTCTTCAATTTCCGGTTCACGGGCCGCGTTTTCGATAACGGTTTTGCCTTTCGCCAGGGCTGCCGCACACATAATAGTGATGGTGGCACCCACGCTGACTTTATCCATCACGATAGTGTTGCCGGTCAGGCGACCGTCCACTTCCGCTTTGACATACCCTTCATCGAGGGTGATTTTCGCCCCTAACTGCTCTAAACCGGTGATATGCAAATCAACCGGACGGGCCCCGATAGCACAGCCGCCCGGCAGAGAAACCTGACCGTGACCAAAACGGGCCACCAGCGGCCCCAGCGCCCAGATAGACGCGCGCATGGTTTTGACCAGATCATAAGGTGCACAATATTCATTAATTGCAGAGGCATCCACACGCAGTGTGGTTCCTTTGCGCTCAATTTTTGCACCCAGCCGCGTTAACAGCTTCACAGAGGTGTCGATATCCCGCAGTTCCGGCACATTGTGTAATTCAACCGGTTCTTCCGCCAGAATTGCAGCGAACAGGATAGGCAATGCTGCGTTTTTTGCCCCTGAGATAGTCACTTCGCCCTGAAGAACGGAAGGACCTTTTACCCGAAATTTATCCATCTGTAGACACTCTCATTATCATTAATTGCTGCGCGTTGTTATCCGCCGCACTTACAGCCCGCTCAGTTTACGATCCCGTTCCCACTGAGCCGGGGTATAGGCTTTGATAGACAACGCGTGGATACGGTTATCCGCAATATATTCCATCAGCGGTGCATACACGGCCTGCTGCTGTTTAACGCGGCTCATGCCGTCAAAAAGATCGCCGACGGCGATCACCTGAAAATGGCTGCCGTCACCGGTCACAATTGCGTCAGTAAGTGCTAACTTATCCATCAGCACCTGTTTGATTTCATTCGTATCCATAATTTCTCAAATTGGTTATCAGATTGTGTGTTATAGGCACTATCGTAATCGAATATGCCCCGCTCTTAAACCATTAAAAATGCCTCCGGCTGTGCGGTCACCTGAGTGACATAACCGGAGGCAGTTACCTTACGGAAAATAACGGCAAATAAGTATCTGTCCTGTCGTTATTTACATTATTTTTAATTCACGCGTTCTGACTGAATTCGAACTCAACACCGTAGAGTGACATCAGCATCTGCAAGTTAGCGCTTACTCCGGATAACACAAACGGTGCTTCCGGACGCTCTCCCCGCAGACGGACCAGCATAGCCAGCCCGGCGGAATCCACATGACTGAGACCGGAAACATCCACCGTCTGCACGGCGCTCATCTGCTGCTGACGTGCATTCCAGAACGACAGCAGTGTATCGCGATCCAGTTCCCCGTTCAGGGCGAGGGTTTCACCCTGTTTTTCCCACGTCAGCGCAGCCGTCATTATTTCTGATCCAGGGTAATCGGGGTTTTCGCGCTGCGCTCAAGCTCAGCAGTCAGACCATCAACCCCTTTCTGACGCAGAATAGATGCCCACTCATTTTGTTTGGTGGTGATCATGCTCACGCCTTCGGCAATCATGTCATAAGCCTGCCAGTTACCGGTTTTGGTATTTTTACGCCACTGGAAATCCAGACGGATTGGCGGACGCCCTGCCGGCTCTGTCAGTGTCACACGGATAGCCACGATGGTTTTATCACCCAGCGGTTGTGCCGGATCAATCTGATAAGTCTGGTTGGTGTACATGGCCAGTGCCTGGCCGTATGCCTGGGCCAGATAAGCCTCAAAGGCTTTGAAATAAGCATCGCGCTGTGCCGGTGTCGCATCTTTGTAGTAAGAGCCTAACACCAGTGCACCGGCGTATTTGATCTGCACGTACGGCAGTAATTCTTCCTGAACAACAGTGCGCAGATAGTCCGGATTCTGCCGGATTTGCGCCTGTTCGGATTTCAGACGGCTGAAGGTTTTCGCCGCCGCATCGTTCATCAGTGTATACGGGTTCGTCTGGTCAACAGCTCCGGCAAACGGGGCTATCACCACCAGCATCGCCGCTATCAGTAAACGCTTAAACATAATCAACTCCTGATTAATCACCGGCACTTTCCGCCGTGAAGGTGTCTTCGGTAAACAGTATTATGCAGGATGTCTGCCTCTGCGGGCAAAAACATCCGCTTTTACATTACTTTTCGTATCAGTGCTGTGCAGCCGGTGCCGGTGCCGGGGTATTACCCCCTTCGCCGTCGCCGCTCTTATACAGGAACTGACCGATTAAATCTTCCAGCACCATCGCCGGTTTGGTGTCCTGAATACGGCTGCCGTCTTTCAGCATCTCAGTCATCGGCAGATCCGGATCGGTTGTATTCTCAAACCCTTTGCTGAGTGCCAGATACTGCTCACCCAGCAGACCGGAAGTACGGATAGATAACGAACTGGTGTCCGGAATCTGGTCATACTGACTGTAGATATCCAGCGTCACTTCCGGTTTATAGTCCTTGTCCAGACGGATGTCATTGACGCGGCCAATCACCACACCGCCGATTTTTACCGGTGAACGGGCCTGCAGACCGCCGATATCATCAAAGGTGGCAGACACGCGATAGGTTTTTTCGCTGCCGACAGAGCGGATATCCGCCACTTTCAGTGCCAGGAAGATAATCGCCGCAATGGCAATTAAGACGAAAAGCCCGACCCAAACTTCATTTTTCTTGCTTTGCATTGTTTAATTCCCGAACATCAGTGCCGTAAGCACAAAATCTAACCCTAACACGGCAAGCGATGAATGAACGACCGTGCGTGTTGTTGCCCGACTAATCCCTTCAGACGTCGGAATAGCGTCATACCCGTTGTACAGGGCAATCCAGGTGACGGTGAAAGCGAAAACCACACTCTTGTAAATGCAGTTCATCACATCTTTCTGCCAGTCCACATTGGCCTGCATAGAAGCCCAGTAGAAACCTTCATCGATCCCTTTCCAGTCCACCCCGACCATGACCCCGCCAAGAATACCAACGGCGACAAAAATCATGGATAACAGCGGCATACTGATCAAACCGGCCCAGAAACGCGGTGCGATCACACGGCGCAGCGGATCCACCGCCATCATTTCCAGGCTGGATAACTGTTCTGTGGCTTTCATCAGTCCGATTTCCGCGGTCAGCGCGGAACCGGCGCGTCCGGCAAACAGCAGTGCGGTCACCACCGGCCCCAGTTCACGCAGCAGCGACAGCGCCACCATCATGCCGAGGCTGGCTTCCGCACTGAAGGTTTTCAGAACCAGATATCCCTGTAAGGCCAGAACCATCCCGATAAACAGCCCGGATACTGAAATAATCAGCAGGGACTGCACACCGACGCTGTACAGCTGCTTGCGCAGCAGCGGCCACTGCCGGGCAAACTGCGGTTTGCCGAACAGCGCACGGAACAGCATGTATCCTGACCGCCCGAAAGACGCGCACGTCGCTAACGCGCGGCGTCCCAAAGCAGCAAGTGCCTGTGTCAACATGTCTCGTTTATCCTAATAAATCTGATTGGTAATCACCCGCCGGATAGCGGAAAGGAACCGGTCCGTCAGCAATACCATCCAGGAACTGGCGCACACGCGGTTCGGTGTTCTCCTGCAACTCTTCTGCGGTGCCTTGTGCAATCACGGACTGCTCCGCGACGATATAAGCCTTATCCGCGATACTGAGCACTTCCGGCACATCGTGAGAGACCACAATACAGGTTACACCCAGTGCCTGATTGAGTTCATCAATCAGTTTTACCAGCACACCCATGGTAATCGGATCCTGGCCGACAAACGGCTCATCAAACAGGATAAGATCCGGATCCAGTGCAATGGCCCGCGCCAGTGCCGCACGACGCGCCATCCCGCCGGAGAGTTCTGACGGCATCAGGTTTGCCGCCCCGCGTAAACCGACGGCTTCCAGTTTCATCATCACGGTTGTCCGGATCAGGGATTCAGGCAGACGGGTATGTTCGCGCAGCGGGAACGCCACGTTGTCATAGACTGTCATATCCGTGAATAATGCGCCGGACTGAAACAGCATGCTCATTTTGCGGCGTGACTGATAGAGTTTGCTGCGCGAGAGTGCCGGGATATTATCGCCGTCAAACCAGATTTCGCCGCTGTCCGGGCGCAGCTGCCCGCCGATCAGGCGTAACAGTGTGGTTTTCCCGATCCCGGACGGCCCCATAATCGCGGTCACTTTGCCGCGCGGCACATCCAGGCTGATATCATTAAACAGCATGCGCGAACCGCGCCGGAAGCACATGTTCCGGATCTCAATAATATTTTCCGTCTGTCGGTTCATGACCTCACAACCTTAACGTTATGTTTTCGTGTTTTTACAACACATACAGGACTGACCCATCATAATATAAAAAAATCCGGCAGTTTTCGCCTTTAAATGCGGGTGTTACTGTCTGAATTATTTATCCCCTCAGAGTAACGGGGTATAAACAGCGTGATACACAAGTATATCAGCATTTAACATTAACGCTTCCGCCGGGCGCAAAACGTCTGTTTTACTTTTGCGCCTCAGCCCGTACAATACCCTCAATTTCCCGTACTTCATTATTTCTGACTGTTTTTCAGCCCGGAGGAGAGCCATGTTACTCACCAGCATCCTTTTACTGACCGGGTTGATTCTGCTGGTTTATGCCTCTGACCGGATTGTGTACGGCGCGGCGGTTTTCTCCCGTTCTCTCGGTATCTCCCCGTTTATCACCGGTATTCTGGTGGCCGGTCCCGGCACGTCGCTGCCGGAACTGCTGACCTCCGCCGGTGCGGTGCTTGAAGGGCAGCCGGATCTGGCGCTCGGCACCATTATCGGCTCCAATATTACCAATTTACTGCTGATTGCGGGCCTCGCCGCCCTTATCCGCCCGCTGAGTGTCCAGTCGGCGGTACTGCGCCGTGAGCTTCCGCTGATGCTGGCGGTAATGGCGCTGTTCGGGCTGTTTATCTGGTCCGGCGGTATCACGCGGGTTCAGGGCGGCTTTCTGGTGCTTGCGGGGCTCGCCAGTCTCTGGCTGGTGGTGAAGATTGCCGCAATGGCGCGGCGGGATCAGTACGATGGCTTCACTACTGAACAAAACCATGAACTGCCGCAGGAAAATAATTTGCCGGTTGCTTTATTGTGGCTGGTCGCCGGGTTGCTGATTATGCCGGTGGCGGTCCGGATTGTGATCGATAACGCCTCTGCATTCACCCGCTATGCGGAGATCAGCGGGCGTATCACCGGACTGACTATCCTGGCCATCGGTACCAGTCTGCCGGAACTGTGCACCACGATTGCGGCGGCCATTAAAGGTGAAAAAGATATCGCGCTGGGGAATCTTATCGGCGCGACACTGTTTAATACCACGGTCGTGGCGGGGATCCCGGCATTATTAGCCACCGCGCCGATGGCAGCAGACAATTTTATGACCGATTTCGCCGTGATGATCGCGGCCGGTGTGTTATTTATTTTCTTTGCGGCCGGCCGGAACCAGCGGCTGAACCGGCTGAAAGGCATTATTCTGCTCAGTGCGTTCACCGCCTGGCTGATAAGTCTTTTTACCGGCTGATAAGCGTCAGCCATTAATACACAGACAGATACTGAAAGTGAGAAAAAACTGATGTCCCGAACTGATTTTCAACTAACAGGTAAACGTGTCCTCCGGATTGAACGCGAAGGTCTCGCGTCACTCGAACAGTATATTAATGATGATTTCGATAAAGCCTGTGAACTGATATTCCGCTGTGAAGGCAAAGTGATCATCATGGGGATGGGAAAATCCGGTCATATCGGCCATAAAATGGCCGCGACATTTGCCAGCACCGGCACCTCCTCCTTCTTTGTGCATCCTGGCGAAGCCGCACACGGCGACCTGGGGATGGTCACAAAGAAAGATGTGGTTATCGCAATTTCAAACTCCGGTGAATCCTCAGAAATTCAGGCGCTGATCCCGGTTATCAAACGTCAGAACATCCCGCTTATCTGCATGACCGGCAACCCGGACAGTACCATGGGAAAAGCGGCGGATATTCATCTGTGTATTAAAGTCCCGCAGGAAGCCTGCCCGCTCGGCCTTGCGCCGACCACCAGCACCACCGCCACACTGGTGATGGGGGACGCGCTGGCGATTGCCTTATTACAGGCACGCGGCTTTACCGCTGAAGATTTTGCCCTCTCTCATCCGGGCGGCGCGCTCGGCCGCAAACTGCTGTTACTGGTTTCCGACCTGATGAACACCGGGGATGATATCCCGCGTGTGCCGAAAACCGCCTCACTGCGTGAAGCACTGGTGGAAATCACCCGTAAAAAACTGGGTATGACGGTTATCTGTGATGATGACATGATCATTCAGGGTATTTTCACTGACGGTGACCTGCGCCGGATTTTCGATGCGGGCACGGACCTCAATAACTGCCAGATTGCCGATGTGATGACTCCGGGCGGGATCCGCATCAAAGCCAATACTCTGGCGGTTGAGGCACTGAATTTAATGCAGTCCCGTCATATCACCTCTTTATTAGTCACAGAAGGTGATAAACTGCTCGGCGTACTGCACATGCATGATCTGCTCCAGGCCGGAGTGGTGTAAGGACTGACGATGACACAAATTACCACTATTGACACCTGCTATGGCCCGATAGCGCAAACAGTTATGGAAAAAGCCGCTAAAATACGGCTTCTTATCTGTGATGTGGACGGCGTGATGTCTGACGGCCTGATTTATCAGGGCAACAGCGGTGAAGAACTGAAAGCATTTAATGTCCGTGACGGCTACGGTATCCGCTGCCTGCTGACCTCCGGGGTGGAGGTGGCGATAATTACCGGTCGTAAAGCCAAATTACTGGAAGATCGTGCCAATACACTCGGAATTACACATCTTTACCAGGGACAGAGCGATAAGCTTTTGGCGTATCGCGAACTATTAGATAAACTGGCACTTCGCCCCGGCGAAGTCGCCTATATCGGCGATGACCTGATTGACTGGCCGGTCATGGCAGAGGTCGGTTTATCCGCCGCAGTGGCGGATGCCCACCCGTTATTGTTACCCAAAGCGGATTATGTTACACAGATTGCAGGCGGCCGCGGGGCTGTCCGCGAATTGTGCGATCTGATTCTGCTGGCACAAAATAAGCTGGATGCGGCCAGAGGCCTGTCCGTCTGAAAAGAATTTCATTGGTTATAATGGCTTTATCAGGGATCTCATGAGTAAATTTAAGCTTTGGCTGATCATTATTCTGGCGCTTATCGCCCTCGGTCTGCTCGGCTGGAACCTGTCGGTCACCCGTTCAGGTGACACCGACGGTAAGATTGTGGAAGACGGTACGCCGACATATAAAACCCAAACGTCCTCAACCCTGGCTTACGAGCCGACAGGGCTGCTGGCGTACCGGCTGAATGCGGATGATGTGCAGAACTTTGCTCAGGAAAAAATAACCTGGTTTACTAATCCGGTGCTGACCACCTACGACCCTGATAAAACCGCCACTTGGACTATCCGGGCAAAGCGGGCCAAATTAACCAATGACAGAATGTTATATTTATACGGTGATGTGCAGGTTGACAGCCTGACCACCGATACACAGCTCAGGCAGATCACCACGGATAACGCCGAAGTCAATCTGATAACCCAGGATGTGAGTTCTGACGATAAAGTCACCATCACGGGAACAGGACTGCGTTCCGTCGGATTGCAGATGCGGGGTAATTTACGCAATCGTAATGCGGAACTGATCAAAGATGTACAGACTTACTATGAGATCCCAAATGAAAGCAAACATCCTTAATACTCTGATTGCAACAGCAATTCTGGCCGTCAGTGTCCCTGCTTTGGCGTTAAAAGAAGATACACAGCAGCCGGTGACGGTAACATCATTAAAACAAGCCCTTGATTTAGAAAAAAATATCACGACATTTACTGACAATGTCGTGGTAAAACAGGGAACGATTGATGTCCGCGCTGACAAAGTGGTAGTCACCCGTCCGGGCGGCGATTCCAATAAAATGGTCATCGAAGCATTCGGCAATCCGGTGACCTTCTACCAGATGCAGGATAACGGCAAGCCAATCAAAGGACGCGGCAGCAAACTGCGTTACGAAATGGCTAATGAACTGGTCACTCTGACCGGTAATGCCTATCTGGAACAGCTGGACAGCAATATCACCGGTGACAAGATTACCTACGTGGTGCCGACACAACAGATGCAGGCATTCAGTGACAAAGGTAAACAGGTGACAACCGTACTGCTGCCGTCACAGCTTCAGGAAAAAGGCCCGGCGGCAACCGGCCAGAAAGGTAAGTAACGATTTATGGCAAAATTAACTGCAAGCAAATTAGCCAAAGCCTACAAAGGGCGCAAAGTCGTCGAAGATGTGACGCTTGAAGTCAGCTCCGGCGAAATCGTCGGGCTGCTCGGCCCGAACGGTGCCGGTAAAACCACGACCTTCTATATGGTCGTGGGGATTGTTCCCCGTGATGCCGGTGCGATAAGCATTGATGATGAAGATATCTCCCTGCTGCCGCTGCACGAACGTGCCCGCAAAGGGATTGGCTATCTGCCTCAGGAAGCCTCTATTTTCCGTCGTCTGACGGTGTGGCAGAACCTGATGGCGGTGCTTGAAATCCGCAAAGATCTGAACAATGATGAACGCCGGGAGCGGGCGGAAGAGCTGATGGAAGAGTTCCATATCAGTCATCTGCGCGATAACCTCGGGCAGTCACTGTCCGGGGGTGAACGCCGCCGTGTGGAAATTGCCCGCGCGCTGGCCGCCAACCCGAAATTCATCCTGCTGGATGAACCGTTTGCCGGTGTTGACCCGATTTCTGTTATTGATATTAAAAAGATTATTCAGCACCTCCGTGATTACGGGCTCGGCGTCCTGATCACTGACCACAACGTCCGCGAAACACTGGATGTCTGTGAACGGGCTTACATTGTCAGCCAGGGTCATATGATTGCCCACGGCAGCCCGGAATCCATCCTGAATAATGAGCAGGTTAAACGTGTTTATTTAGGCGAAGGTTTCCGCCTGTAATACCGTAAGGAGCCCGTGTCCGTAATGAAGCAGAGTCTGCAGCTTAAACTCAGCCAGCAACTGGCGATGACGCCACAACTCCAGCAGGCTATCCGTTTGTTGCAGCTTTCCACGCTTGAACTCCAGCAGGAGATCCGCGAGGCGCTGGAATCTAACCCGTTGCTGGAACTTGATGATAACCATCAGGAAATTGACACGCCGGCTGAATCTGAACCACAGAAAGAGCTGGACAGCGCCGAGGCACTCGAACAGACCGCCATGCCGGATGATCTGCCGCTGGATGCTCAGTGGGAAGAAATCTACACCGCCGGTACACCATCCGGCACCGGCAATGATTACGGCGACGATGAACTGCCGCTCTATCAGGGTGAAACCACCGAAACCTTACAGGATTATCTGATCTGGCAGGCCCGCCTGACCCCCTTTACCGAAACCGATGCCGCGATTGCCTTCTCAATCATTGATGCGATTGATGAAACCGGCTATCTGACTGTTTCTGTCGATGATATCCGCCTGAGTATCGGTGACGATGAAGTCACCACCGAAGATGTGGAAGCCGTACTCAAGCGCATCCAGCGTTTTGATCCGGTAGGTGTGGGCGCCCGCGACCTGCGGGAGTGTCTGATGGTGCAGCTGAAAATTCTGCCGCCGGAAACCCCGAGCCTGAAAGAAGCCCTTGCTATCGCAGATCAGCATCTGGCATTGTTGGGGAACCGGGATTTCCGGACCCTGGGCCGGGTAACCAAACTGAAAGAAGAGGCACTGAAATCCGCCATTGATCTGATCCAGTCACTGGAACCGCGTCCGGGCCTGGTAGTCAACACCGGAGAATCAGAGTATGTTATTCCTGACGTCCTCGTGAGAAAACACGGCGAACGCTGGACAGTGGAACTCAATTCCGACAGCATTCCCCGTCTGCGGGTCAATAATCACTATGCCGCAATGGGTTCGCGGGCCCGCAGTGAGAGCGACAGTCAGTTTATCCGCAACAATTTGCAGGAAGCAAAGTGGCTCATTAAAAGTCTGGAAAGCCGGAACGATACGCTGCTCAGAGTCGCGACCTGTATTGTGGAAGAACAGCAGGCGTTCTTTGAACAGGGCGAAGAATATATGAAGCCCATGGTGCTGGCTGATATCGCACTGCGGGTTGAGATGCATGAATCAACCATTTCCCGGGTGACAACGCAGAAATTCCTGCACAGTCCGCGGGGGATCTTTGAACTGAAGTACTTTTTCTCCAGCCACGTCAGTACTGACAGCGGGGGCGAGGCGTCCTCCACAGCCATCCGTGCACTGGTGAAAAAACTGGTTGCCGCCGAGAATCCGGCGAAACCGCTCAGCGACAGCAAACTGACTGACATGCTTGCCGAACAGGGTATTCAGGTCGCCAGACGGACTGTCGCGAAATATCGTGAGTCGTTATCCATCCCGCCCTCAAATCAGCGTAAACAGCTGATTTGATACACATTGAGAAGGAAGACACTATGGAATTACAAATTACCGGCCACAACGTTGAAATTACAGATGCATTACGTGAGACTGTGACAGCCAAGTGTAAGAAACTGGAGCAGTTTTTCGATAAAATCAACAGCGTTCAGGTGATCCTGCGGATTGAAAAGGTGAGTAAAATTGCGGAGGCAACGGCTCAGGTAAACGGTGCGGATCTTCACGCCTCAGCGGAAAAAGAGGACATGTACGCGGCAATTGATGAGATGGCAGAAAAACTCGGCCGTCAGTTGTCCAAACACAAAGAAAAACTGAGAAACCGGTAAATGTTCTGCACCCGGGTGCATGACTGAATTAACAGTCTGAATTTTCTCAGGAAAAAGCAGTGCTCTGATCCCGGTTACCATGGTGGTTGCCGGGATTCTGATCCTAAGTGAACAATGAAATGAATAACGAAGCAAATTTGTCCCTGAGCGATGTACTGAGTATCAGCTGTACACGCAATAATATTCACTGTACCAGTAAGAAGCGCGCGCTGGAGATTATCAGTGAACTGGCTGCCACCGCGCTGGCGCTGCCGGAAAACACGCTGTTTGAGGCACTCCTTACACGGGAAAAAGTCGGGACAACCGGTATCGGTGGCGGGATTGCCATCCCCCACGGAAAACTGGACAAAAGCGAGGCGCAAACCGCCTGCGGCGTATTTTTACATCTGGAGCAACCTATCGCGTTTGATGCGATTGACAATCAGAATGTGGACATTCTGTTTGCGTTATTTGTTCCGTCTGATCAGTGTCAGACGCATTTACACACACTGTCGTTAGTGGCCAAAAAACTGGCTGACAAAGCGCTCTGCCGCCGGTTGCGTCAGGCGCAAAGCGATGAAGAGCTGTACAGTATCATCACTGAGTGATGATAACCGGCTGACGACAACGGATAATGGCGTATTGCCATTGAAAGAGAAACGATAGGGAGTCCCCTCATGGTGCTGATGATTGTCAGCGGCCGCTCTGGTTCGGGTAAATCTGTTGCCCTGCGGGCGCTGGAAGATATGGGTTTCTACTGCGTTGATAACCTGCCGGTCACTCTTCTGCCGGAGCTTGCCGCTACCCTGGCAACACGCGATACCTCTGCCGCAGTGAGTATTGACGTCCGCAATATGCCGGAGTCCCCGGAGGTGTTTGAGGAAGCCCTGACCAGATTACCGGACAGTTTCTCACCCCAGCTGCTGTTCCTGGATGCGGATCGCAACACCCTGATCCGCCGTTACAGTGATACCCGCCGTCTGCATCCCCTTTCCAGTAAAAATCTCTCACTGGAAAGTGCCATTGATGAGGAAAGCGATCTGCTGGAGCCGCTGCGCTCCCGTGCGGATCTGATTATCGATACCTCTGAAATGTCAGTGCATGAACTGGCAGAAATGCTGAGAACCCGCCTGCTCGGCAAGCGCGAACGCGAGCTGACCATGGTATTCGAATCGTTCGGGTTTAAACACGGTATTCCGATCGATGCGGATTATGTGTTTGATGTCCGCTTCCTGCCGAACCCGCACTGGGATCCGAAACTGCGTCCGATGACCGGTCTGGATAAACCGGTGGCGGCGTTCCTCGACCGCCATACGGAAGTACATAACTTTATTTACCAGACCCGCAGTTATCTGGAACTGTGGCTGCCGATGCTGGAAACCAACAACCGCAGCTACCTGACCGTTGCTATCGGCTGTACCGGCGGCAAACACCGTTCTGTCTATGTGGCGGAGCAGCTGGCGGATTACTTCCGCTCACGCGGGAAAAACGTGCAGTCGCGCCACCGGACACTGGAAAAGCGGAAATAATCCATGACTATCCGCTGTCAGGTTGAAATCAAAAACCGGCTGGGGCTGCATGCCCGGCCGGCCATGAAACTGTTTGAACTGATCCAGACCTTCCGGTCAGCGGTGGTATTCCGTAATAAGCAAAATGAAGAAGCCCGGGCAGACAGTGTACTCGCCATGCTGATGCTGGATTCCGAACAGGGCAGTTTTATTGAAGTGGAAGCAACAGGGCCTGATGAAAATTCCGCCATTGAGGCAATTATTTCCCTTTTTGATTCAGGTTTTGATGAAGATTAGTTATACTAACCGAAATATTTTACTTAAAGAAAACTGATACGCTGTTTCGTTCACGCAGCCCGGCGGTTCGTGATCCTGATCTCTTTCCTTTCGGAGGAGAACAGCCTACTATCAGATTAATTATCAAATGAGCACCCCCCTCCTTCTGGTGTGGGGGTGTTCTTTTGTATTGGAAATGATTTGGAGTGTGGTATGAAAAAGCCCAATATAATTATTAATGAACTGGACGCGGAGCGTCTGGATATGCTGCTGGAACAGCCGGCTTATGCTGACAGTCCGGTGGCCGAAGCCCTGAATGAAGAGTTAGATCGCGCGGAAATCCTGCCGCCGGCAGAAATGCCTGCCACGGTCGTGACGATGAACAGCCGTATCCGCTTTGAAGATTTATCGAGCGGGAAAGAGAGTATCCGCACCCTGGTGTACCCGGCATCGCTGAAAGACAGTGCTGAACAGCTGTCTGTGATGGCACCGCTGGGAGCTGCGTTACTCGGGCTTTCTGTCGGCGATGAGATCTCATGGGAACTGCCGAACGGTGAAGCAACGCGCGTAAAAGTATCAGAAATTATCTATCAGCCTGAAGCTGCCGGTGAGTTACACCGTTAATCCGCTTTAAGCCGGTTCTGCGTCCGTTTCAGGCAATCTGCGGGCGCAGCTTCCATTTTCCCTTCTTTTTCTGCATGATGGCTTATCTTCCCTCTTTCCGGAGCCGCTATGTCAACATTCAGTATGATGCAGATCATTACCTTATCACCCTTTACAGATTCCCCGCTGCCACTGATCCTGAATTTCGAAAACCAGCTATTTATGCTCACAAAGGGCCTGATAATGCTGATGATGTAGTGCTGTGCTTCTTTCCGGCATAAAAAACCCTGACATAAAAGTCAGGGTTTTTATACAGTAAGACACTTACTGCCCTGCAATACTCATTTCCGGCAGCCAGACTGAGCCGCACTGAATGTTGCTGCGGGTTTCAATGTCGTCGCCGGTGGCGATAATACTGGCCCACATGTCTTTCAGGTTTCCGGCAATGGTGATTTCACTGACCGGATACTGAATCTCGCCGTTTTCCACCCAGAAACCGGATGCGCCGCGGGAGTAATCGCCGGTGATGCCGCTGACACCCTGTCCCATCAGTTCGGTAACCACCAGACCGGTGCCCATTTCCCGGAGCATGTCGTCAAATCCCAGCCCCTGACCGGCAATGTGCCAGTTGTGGATCCCGCCTGCATGACCGGTGCTCTTCAGCCCCAGTTTACGGGCGGCGTAGGTGGTCATCAGCCAGTTGTTCAGCACACCGTTTTCGATAATCAGGCGATCTTCTGTGCGGACCCCCTCGCTGTCAAACGGGGTGGAGGCCAGGCCGCCGATCACATGCGGCAGTTCGCGGATAGTCAGCCAGTCCGGCAGGATCTGTTTACCGAGGCTGTCGAGCAGGAAGGTGGATTTGCGGTACACGGAGGTACCGCTGATCGCGCCGACCAGATGCCCGAAAAGACCGGTTGCTACTTCCGGGGCAAAAATCACCGGTGCTTTCTGTGTTGCCAGTTTACGCGGTGCGAGGCGGGACAGTGTCCGGCGGGCACACTCTTCACCCACCCACTGTGCGGATTTCAGGTCATCCAGCTTACGGGCGATGGTATACGCGTAATCACGCTCCATATCGCCGTTTTCTTCTGCAATCACACAGGCAGACATCGAGTGACGGCTGCTGCAGTAGCTTTGCAGCATACCCAGCGTGTTACCAAACACACGGATGCCGTAATGGCTGTTAAAGCTGCCGCCTTCTGTGTTGGTGATGCGCGGATCGGCACTCAGTGCGGCTTTTTCCGCATTGGCGGCGTAATCGATAGCCTGGTCAGCACTCACTTCGGACGGATAAAACAGTTGCAGATCCGGTGCCTCAAAAGCCAGTAAATCGCGATCTGCCGGGCCCGAACACGGATCTTCAGATGTATATTTCGCAATGTCGATCGCTGCCTGTACGGTACGGGCAATCGCCTCTTCGCTTAAATCTGTGGAGGATGCACTGCCTTTGCGCTGGTTATGATACACCGTGATCCCCAGTGCGCCGTCACTGTTAAACTCGACATTCTCCACCTCACCCATGCGGGTGCTCACACTCATCCCGGTGGTTCTGCTGACAGCAACTTCGGCGCTGTCACACCCTTTCTGTGCAATACTCAGTGCCTGCGAAACCGCTTGTTCCAGGCGCGTACGCTGCGCCATAATCTGAGAAGTGATATTCATCAATCAGGTTCCAATTCAATAAATTAAGGGGCCGTCAGCTAATCAGAGAGCTGAATAGGTGTTATCCGGCCTTTTCCCCGGTTACAATACGCAATAATCAAATGTTAACACTCACAAACACAGAGATCATCCGGCACCCGCCGCTCTGTGTTTCGCCACAGGAAATACTATTATGGCAAAGCAGCCTGAAGACTGGTTTGAAGAACCCGATGCACTTCCTCAGGAGGAAGAGGATGACGAGATAATCTGGGTCAGCAAAAGCGAAATCAAACGTGATGCGGAAGCCCTGAAAAAACTCGGCGCTGAACTGGTTGCACTGAGCAAAACCCAGCTGGAACGTATTCCGCTGGATGAACAGCTGCTCGAAGCCATCCTGCTTGCACAAAAAATCAAGCGCGAAGGTCTGCGCCGTCAGTTACAGCTCATCGGTAAACTGCTGCGGGCCCGTGACCCGGAGCCGATTACCACGGCACTCGACAAACTGAAAAACCGCCATAACCAGCAGGTTGTCCTGCTGCATAAACTCGAAGATCTGCGCGAACGCCTGGTCACCGGTGATGACACCGTGACCGAAGAAGCCGTTGCGCTGTTCCCTCATCTTGATCGCCAGCAGCTGCGTGCGCTTATCCGTAATGCGAAAAAAGAGCGCGAAGGCAATAAACCGCCGAAAGCTTACCGCCAGCTGTTCCAGTATCTGAAAGAACTGGCAGAAAGCGCTTAATCCGCCGTCATGGTCAGGGGGGTCAGCACCAGCTGAATATCCCCCGGCCACTCTTCTTCCGCATCCCGGCAGGTACCGATAATGGCTGAAAACAGCCGCCGCTGCCGTGCGGTAATATGTTCAAACGCCAGTATCACCGGCAGATCAATCCCGCCTGTCAGCATGTCCCACAGAGCATCCGTGTTACATCCGAAGTACGGCAGCTGAAATTTATCACTGAACTGCTGATAAAAATCGTCTGTTGTCCGGATGGTGCGGAAGTCAAAACGCACAATGCTGATATCAGGTGTCATGGGTTAATTGGCCTGCTGAAACGAACGATAATGATCAGTGGTGACATAAATCAGCCCGTCCCCGGAATAAAGCAGACGATCACTGCCGCGATGGCCGCAGTTATAGTTTATGTCCGCTTCAAACCACTGGCGTGATGGCGCATCCGGCAGCCTTTTTTCCCGGTTGCCGAAACGGTCGCCGCCGATAGCTTTACCCGGCATCACCTCACAGAGATTACCTTTTGACGGCTGCCAGCCCGCATTACGGGCGGCTTTTTTCGTCACATAGTAATCCGGCAGACGCTGGTGCTGCTGCACATAGCTGACCACCCGTGACTGTGCTGTCAGGGCATCAATGCTCTGCGGCTGTTCTGTATGCTGCGGCACCGGCTCTGACGGACGGGTTTCGATAAACTGCCCCGGTAACCCCGCCAGCCAGGCGGAGACCGCCACAATCAGAACAATCACCAGCGTGCCGTATTTCTGCATCATCAGGCTGTTCCGCCGACGGTAATGCTGTCCAGTTTCAGCGTCGGCTGACCGACACCCACCGGCACGCTCTGGCCTTCTTTACCACAGACACCGACACCTTTATCCAGTTTCAGGTCATTACCGACCATCGACACCTGCTGCATGGCCTCAATACCGGAGCCAATCAGTGTCGCGCCTTTCACCGGTCTGGTAATTTTACCGTTTTCAATGAGATACGCTTCGGATGTCGAGAACACAAACTTACCGGAGGTGATATCCACCTGACCACCGCCGAAATTCGGGGCATACAGGCCGTTTTTCACACTGGCGATAATCTCTTCCGGCGACGTTTCACCGGCCAGCATATAGGTGTTGGTCATACGCGGCATCGGCAGATGAGCATAGGATTCACGGCGGCCGTTGCCGGTCGGGTCAACTCCCATCAGACGGGCGTTGAGTTTATCCTGCATATAACCTTTCAGAATACCGTTCTCGATCAGGACGTTATACTGTCCCGGCACCCCTTCATCATCAATTGCCAGAGAACCACGGCGATCGCCGATGGTACCGTCATCAACAATGGTACAGAGTGATGATGTGACCTGCTGACCGATTTTTCCGCTGAATACCGAAGCACCACGGCGGTTGAAATCCCCTTCCAGGCCATGACCGACCGCTTCATGCAGTAACACGCCCGGCCAGCCCGCACCCAGCACAACCGGCATTGACCCGGCCGGTGCCGCAACAGCAGAGAGATTCACCAGCGCCATGCGCACCGCTTCGCGGGCAAAATGGTCTGCGCGGATCTCACCGTCTTCCGTACCGAGGAAATATTCATAACCGAAACGACCACCGCCGCCGCTGCCGCCGTGTTCGCGTTTACCGTCCTCTTCCACCAGCACACTGACTGACAGGCGCACCAGCGGACGGATATCCGTCGCCAGCGTGCCGTCAGTGGCAGCCACCAGCACTTCTTCATAGACACCGGTCAGGCTGGCATTCACTTCCTGCACACGCGGATCTTCCGCCCGGGCAACACGGTCAAGGCGGTGCAGCAGCGCGATTTTTTCCTCACGCGGCATTGAGCGCAGCGGATCGAGTGCGGCATACAGTGCCGTGTTATTGACACGGTGCAGGCTCTGCACCTTGCCGTTACCCCGCTCACGGACAATACTGCGGGCGGCGGAGGCACTCTGCTGTAATGCGGTCAGGCTTATCTGATCCGCATAGGCAAAGCCGGTTTTCTCGCCGCTGACGGCGCGGATCCCGACACCCTGGTCAATATTGTAAGAGCCGTTTTTGATAATTTTATCTTCCAGCACCCAGGCTTCATGAAAACTGCTCTGGAAGTACAGATCGCCATAATCAATATGGCGATCCGCTAACTGTGTGAGGACAGAAAAGAGATCCTGTTCATCAAGATCATGGGCGGTCAGCAGATGATTGCTGACAGTTGAAAAACTCATAATTTACTCTTTACCTGTGGTGTTTTTCTCAATCAGTGAAGTCAGTTGCGGGCGGAAACGGTTATGTTTCACCACGCGGATCTGCTCACGCATTGAGGTTAAGCTGTCCGGACGGATATCCACGCCGATGGCGGCCACCGCATCCGTATTTTTCTTCATCACTTTACCCCAGCCGTCAACAGCCATGGTGTGTCCCCATGTGCGGCGGGTGCCGTGCACGCCGACCTGTGCCGGTGCAAGGATAATGCACTGGTTTTCAATCGCACGGGCGCGCAGCAGCGGCTCCCAGTGGGATTTGCCGGTCAGCCGGGTAAAGGCCGCCGGAACAGAGATAATCTCTGCGCCCTGCTCACGCAGTGCCTGGAACAGGCCCGGGAAGCGCAGATCATAACAGATGGTCATACCAAGACGACCCACCGGGGTATCCACCACGGTGATGTGCTCGCCGCGCTGGAAAATTTTCGATTCATTGTATGAACCCTGCTCATCATCGATATTCACGTCAAACATGTGAATTTTGTCGTAACGGGCTTTAATTTCCCCTTTATCATCAAACAGCAGGCTGCTGCTGGTGATACGCGCCGGGTCTTCACGGCTGATCATCGGCATTGAGCCGACCAGGATCCACACCCCGTAGCGGCGCGCCATATCAGCCACTGCTGACTGCAGCGGGCCTTCGCCCTGCACTTCCGCATACTTCTGATAAGTGTTGCCTGATGCAAAAATCAGCGCATTTTCCGGTGTCATTACCAGTTTGATATTATCAGGCAGTTGTTTGATCTGTTGTTCGATTTGCGCCAAATTGTGTTTAATATTTGTGCCGCTGCACAGCTGCAATAAAGCCACATTTGCGTTTTTCATTCCCGGGTCTCCTTTAACTGACGCAAAACTTCATCTATCTTCGGCTCTTCTAAACTGCCGCTCAGGTGATACCGTATCACCGAAATTTTACTCCAGAGCGGGCCGAGTACCTTACTGGCCACAAAGACTGCCGCTCCGGCTATCGGGTTAACCACAAAGGCTGTCGCCACCCCGACCGTCGCAGAGAGTTCCGGTGTGACAACCACCGACATATCAATACGACGCTCCACAAGATAAACTGAACCGCTGAAGCTGATATCCGCCATTAATCCGTCCACGCGGGTATCGGTTGTCTTTAAAATACCATCTTTTATCACGCCTTTACCGCGTATGCTGTCAAAAACGAAATCATTACTGAAAGTATCCGTAAAATCGAGCTGTAATTTGCGCAGTAATGCATCAAAACTGACGAGCCGCAGCAGTTTACCGGCGTTACCGCCGCCCATCCGCTCAATCGCCCCTTTACCGAGCGACGTGCTGATAATGCCGTTCAGGGTTGCCACATCCGGCGACCAGGGGACATCCCGCCAGCTCAGATCAAAATCCACATTGAACGGTGAGCCGGTGATAGGCACCAGTACCCCGAAATAGGCGGCCATATTATCAAAGACCGGCCCCTTAAACTGACCTTTAAAGTGCGACAACGGCTCCGGACCGGCATCCCAGCGGCCGCTGAGTGTCAGTTCACTGGCACTGTTTTTGACGGTTGCCGCATCCAGCACCAGTGAATTATTTTCCGGCCAGACTTTCGCATTTACCGTACCGATATTCAGTCCGCTCACCCAGCAGGCTTCACAGCGCAGTGTGACCGCAGGCCAGCTGCCGACGCGGTAATCCGTTTTGGTGGTTTGATTACGCTGCGATTCCGGCAGCGCATTCTGAATCGACTCCGGATTATAGTAGAGATAATCAATACTTGCCTGCCACGGTCCGGAAGCCGGGATGCGGATATCCCCGCGCAGCTCCTGACTGTCCGAACTGAGCAGCCAGCCGTTTTCCTGCGGATGAATACGCAGTTTCACCTGATTCCAGCGCTGTCCGGCAAAATCCGCATACGGGGCGGAAATATCAATATTCCCCGGCAGTTTCAGTGAGGCAGGCTGCTGATGATTCTGACCGGCAACGGCCAGCGCACCGACCCACTCCTCACCGCTGATCGGCGGCAGGGCAATGCTGATAACATCCGGCGTGACTTTCTCCGGTACTTTTGTGCCCGGAACGATTGCCGCACCATTAAGCGTGAGGATATCGCCGAGGCGCCAGTCTGTCAGGACACTGAACGATTTACCGACGGTTCCCCCGGCTTTCAGGGTGTGCTCTGTCCCTGAGGCATGCACATTCAGTGTGCCGCTTTCCGCTGCCCAGCGCCGGACAGCCGGTAAGGTGCTGCTGGTCAGTTTGCCGGTCTGACCTTCCAGATCCACGGTGTAGCTCATTTCCCCTTTCTGCGGCAGGGCAATGTTCACCTCCCCTGTCCACGGGAACGAGCCGGTTACGTGCTGTTTTATGGCCGCAGGTACGCCGTCGATGCCCTTCATCTGCCAGTTACCGTCCAGATCGATATTGACGGCAAAATCAGACGGATTCTCTTTGGTGGTAAAACGAATATTCAGCGGCTGCCCGAACCAGTGCGCCGTGATGCGGTCACTTTCCAGGTCGCCGTTATCAAAACGGAATTGTCCGCTGACACCTTTGAGTGTGCTGCCGAGCGGCACCACATCAATATCATTATTTTTCAGATTAACATGTCCGGTCGCCCGTACCATTTCATTGAAGTTAAGCGGGATTTCCAGCTTTAGATCACCCTTAACCTCACCACCGATTTTCAGTTGCTCCAGAGTATTGCCGATAGAGCTTTTCATCGGTGTCTGATCAAAATATTTACCCAGTGATTCGCCTTTGCCTTCAATATCAGACTGAATATAGAGGCGCTCAACCATGAAATCCGGAATATCCGCTTTCAGATTGCGGGCAGTGGCCTCGCCCAGTTTTGCTTCCTGCGCACTGATCCACAACCCCTGGTTATGGAAGTTCAGATCCGCATCCATATTTATCAGAGCAGGCCATTCCTGATCATATTTAAAGGTGGCGTCACGCAGCGGTACCCAAATCCGGAACTGCCCTTCGTTTTTGCGGAACGGGAAGTCCGCCGGGTTACCCTGAAATATGACCGTGGCATTTTCCGCTTTCCCGGCAATCAGTGCCTGTGTCAGGTATTCACTCAGGAATTCCCCCATCAGCGGCACAGGGAAATAGCGCCAGGCTTCCCCGGCATCCGTCAGGGTCACGCCGCCGAGGATCCCGAGTGATGGTGGTCTGTCCTTATCATGCTGATAGCGGAAATTGCCGTTTGCCCGCAGCGCGCCGGATTGCAGATCTAAATTATCACTCCAGAGGCTGAAGTTGCCGTCCGTATTATTCCACTGCACCTGTCCGCGGCTTTCTGATACCTCCAGCGGTGCGGTAAACATCGGGCGGTAGTCCAGCACACTGTCATCAAGGGCAAAACGCAGAATGCCGCGTGCCTGCCCGCCGCGCAATACGCCGCTGAAATGAGATACCGACGGTAATTCTTCCCGCGCTTTCCAGTTGACATCCTGCCAGGAAACATCCAGTTCGAGATTTTCCGGGGCAGCCGGGGTGATATCAAGGGCAAAATCGCGGATAAGACCTGACGGCTCGCGCTCCTGCCAGGCTTTGACAATATCATTGGTGAGGAAAGAGAAGGTCGGCACAATGCTGCTCAGACGCGCCAGCTCAATATCATTGGCGCGGATACGCAGATGCGGATTGCCGCCGTACTTGGCCGACGGCGGGATATAAAGCAGTGACAGACTGCCTTCCGGCCACTGCTGCCCGTCAGTTTTCAGGTTCAGCAGATCCGGGATATTAAACAGCCAGCCTTCCCCCTGGCGGCGCATCTGCACCAGCAGATCCTGAACTTCCAGGGTGTGCGTGTCCTTACCAACCAGCCAGTCCGCCTCGCCGGAGTTCAGTCTGACCAGGCCCCGGGTTATCGTCCCCTTTTCTACCGTCATCCAGCCGGCCAGGCTGAAACCGGCCTTGTTCAGCCCGGTGTTATCACGCAGCCAGCGGCTGAACCACGGCGTCATATCAATATCATCCGCCTGGAGGTAGACCGTTCCCTCATCCAGCAGACCATTGACATCACGCAGATCCAGACGCACCTGCAGCCAGCCGCGCGGGTTATTCACCGAGGAGAGACTGATCTCCCCCTGAGCGCGGTGGCGTTTGCTCTGATTGAGCCACGACAGACGGGAAACCAGCAAAGTGGCGGGATCGCCGGACGGTGTAAGAAAACGGATTTCGCTGTCGCGCAGATCAAAATTATCGAAGCGCTCCAGCCAGAGACCGGACATCGCATCATCGGTTTCAATACTGCTGCCGTCACTGCTCAGCGGCTGTTTGTAATCCAGCGTCATGTGCCAGAATGTCAGATCACGGAAACTGACCTGAAAACGAAACAGTGTCCGCCAGATATCGAGGGATAGGTCGATTTTTTCGGCTGAAATATCCGCGTCCGGGGCGGTAACCGTCAGATCACGGAGTGTCAGCGCCGGGCCGAATCCCTGCCAGCGGCCGCTGATTTCCCCGATTCTGACCGTGGCACCGGTCATTTGTGAGAGTTTTTGTTCGATCTGCGGGCGGTATTCATTAATCTGAGGCAGCAGATAACGCAGACCGCCGAGCACCAGTGCTGCAGCAATCACCATCACAATCACACATGTCAGTAAAATCCCGGGCAGTCGCCTCACTGGCTCTCCTTCTCCTGCAGCTGTCAAGGCCGGCGGAACCGGATATCCGCTTATATCCGGCAGTATACCGCCAATGAATTACATCATGACGACATCAAAATGTTCCTGGCTGTAGAGCGGTTCGGCGCGAACCTGAACCTGTTTACCGACAAAAATCTCCACCTCTGCCAGGGCATGGGATTCCTCCCCCTGCAATGCCTCAGTCACTGCCGGTGAGGCATAGACGAGGAAGCGGTCAACATCCAGCAGATGGTGCACGCGGACAATCTCGCGCAGAATTTCATAGCAGACCGTTTCCACCGAGCGGACACTGCCGCGCCCCTGACAGGTCGGGCATTTCTCGCACAGGACATGCTCGAGGCTCTCCCGCGTGCGTTTGCGGGTCATCTCCACCAGTCCGAGCTGTGAAAAACCGTTGATAGTGGTCTTCACGCGATCTTTGGCCAGCGCCAGCTCCAGCGAACTCAGCACCCGGCGACGGTGATCTTCATCGGTCATATCAATGAAATCAATGATAATGATACCACCGAGGTTGCGCAGACGTAACTGCCGCGCAATCGCCTGGGTGGCCTCGATATTGGTATTGAAAATAGTTTCTTCCAGATTGCGGTGCCCGACAAACGCACCGGTGTTGATGTCGATGGTAGTCATCGCCTCAGTCTGGTCGATAATCAGGTATCCGCCTGATTTCATTTCGACCTTGCGCTCCATCGCCCGCTGGATTTCATTTTCGGTATCATAGAGGTCAAAAATCGGCTGACTGCCCTGGTACAGTTCCAGTTTGGCGGTCATTTCCGGGATGTAATCATCCACAAATTCCTGTAACTCTTTAAAGCTCAGGCGGGAGTCAATCCGGATGCGATCGAGTGACTCACCGGCAAAATCCCGCAGAATGCGGTGTGCCAGCGCCAGTTCACCGTAGATTTTGGTGCGGGTGGTATTGCGTTTTTTGCGCTGGATAACTTTAGTCCACAACCGGCGCAGGAACGCGGCATCAGAAGTCAGTTCTTCTTCCCCGACCCCTTCCGCTGCCGTGCGGATAATAAAACCGCCGTCCTCATCACAATAACCCGCCACAATGTTTTTCAGGCGCTCGCGCTCTTCCTCGCTCTCAATGCGCTGGGAAACCCCCACGTGAGAGGCGCCCGGCATAAACACCAGGTAGCGGGACGGCAGCGTGATATCGGTGGTCAGACGCGCGCCTTTGGTGCCCAGCGGATCTTTGACCACCTGCACAATAATATCCTGCCCCTGATGGACCAGTTCCCCGATATCGCGGGTGCGGAATTTCTCTTTTTCATCCCCGGAAATACATTCCGTGTGCGGAATAATATCCGAGGCATGCAGAAAGGCTGCTTTATCCAGGCCAATATCGATAAAGGCCGCCTGCATACCGGGCAGCACCCGGCTCACACGCCCTTTATAGATATTGCCGACGATCCCGCGTTTAGCCTCGCGCTCAATATGAATTTCCTGAAGGATCCCGCCGGTAATATAAGCGACCCGTGTTTCAGACGGGGTCACGTTGACTAAAAGCTCGGCTGTCATGGTATTTCTTTCCCGTCAATATGTTCCGGTACAAACCCGTTCAGGGTATCCGTGTACCGTTTAATTAATTCTTCGGTCTCCACTAACGGTAATCCCACCACAGCATGATAGCTACCGTTAATTTTGCGGACATAGCGCCCGCCCAGGCCCTGGATGCCGTAAGCACCGGCTTTGTCCATCGGCTCACCTGTCTGAATATACTCGTTTATTTCGTCATCTGATAACCGGCGGAATGTCACATCCGTCACAATCAGTGTGCTCAGTGTCCGGAAACGGTCAGAAACCGCGACCGCCGTCATCACCTGATGGGTACAGCCGGACAGTGCGCTGAGCATGGCAAAGGCATGTGCCGCATCGCGGGGCTTCTCCAGGATATCACCACCGAGCACCACAATGGTATCAGAGCCGAGAACCGGCCGGTCTTCTGCTGCCAGCGCCACCCCGGCCTGTGCTTTCTCCCGCGCCAGACGTACCACGTAATCCGCAGCGGGTTCACCGTCACGGCGGATCTCATCAATACAGGGGGAGAGTGTTTCACACTGAACATTCAGCAGCCGGATAAGTTCCCGGCGGCGGGGAGAGGTTGAAGCAAGGTAAATCGGCAGCATTCAGGGGTCCTGACGTTTTGTTAACGTATCACGCCGCCGTTCCCTGATTAATGAACAGAAAAGTGACGGCGGGTCTTACGCAGTAATAAAAAAATCCATGGCCATAAGATACCATTGACCAGACTGTTCCAGAAGACTTCCGGATGAAACACAATATCGGACAATAAAAATTCTGACCAGAAAACAAAGAACTGCATCAGCACTGACAGCACCATAATAACCAGCGACTGCTGCCACAGCGCCATATTGCGCAGCAGCTGATGTCTGAATGAAACCAGATAAGTGACGATAGACAGGCTCAGGGCATGCACGCCGAGCGTGGAGCCTTCAATCAGGTCAATAATCATGCCGAGAAAGAAAGCGGAGCCGACACTGACCCGGTGCGGCAGCGCCATCACCCAGTAGATAAGAAACAGCATCGCCCACGACGGACGATAAAACTGAATCTGCTCCGGCCAGGGCATGATTTGCAGTACCAGTGCTATCAGAAAGGAAAGCCAGACAATAATCCGGTTTTGTCCCCGGTAGGTATTCATTGTTGCGGCCTCATCCTCAGCGGCCGGGCCGGTGCGGAATCAGCAGCCGGATCCTGAGCGGCCGGTGCGGCAGTGGCCGGCGTGTCTGCCGGTTTTGGCTGTGCAGGTTTCGGTCCGGCCGGTTTCGGCGGAGTCGTACCGGCGGAAGGTGCCGGAGCGGCAGGTGCTTCCGGTGCTGCCGCAGCCGGGTCAGTTTCCGGCGTCCGGACAGACGGGATCACCTGCGGCATAACCTGCATGATACGTTCGTTGGCCGCGCGGTACACCTCAGACGGGCCGGAAGGCTCACGCGGGTTGCTGTCTCCGCCCCATAATAAGAGCAGATAACGCAGACGCTGAAGGTCCGCCGTCGGTTTGGCACTGATAATGGTATAAGCGCGCTGATTATCCACTTTCACCGAAGAGACGATCCCGACCGGGTAACCTTCCGGGAACCGGCCGCCGAGGCCCGAGGTGACCAGCACATCCCCCACGCGGATATCAATATTGTTCGGCAGCGGTTCAAGCTGTAAATCGTCAGTACACCCGGTACCGGATGCAATGACGCGAATATCGTTACGCAACACCTGAATCGGCAGTGCGTGGGTGGTATCGCAAATCAGCAGAACACGGCTGGTTAACTGGGACACGGCAATCACCTGTCCCACCACGCCTTTATCACTGATCACCGGCTGGCCGTCATACACGCCATCACGGCTGCCTTTGTCGATCACCACCTGGTCACGGTACGGGGTGTTGGCTCCCGCCATCACCTGAGTGACCATCATGTGCTCATCCTGACGCAGCGGTGAACCGAGCAGCTCCCGCAGCCGGGCATTTTCCTGCTTGAACTGTTCAAGCAGCTGATTCTGACTGCTTTTAACCAGCAGTTCCCGGCGCAGAGCGCGGTTTTCAAATTCCAGCTGCTCGCGGGTGGCAAAGTTATCAGAGATACCGTCCAGTAACTGACGCGGGCCGTTGGCTAAAAAATAGAACGGGCTGACCGCCGTATCCAGATAGTTACGGATTTTGGTAAAAGCATCAATCCGGTTATCAACCACAATCAGTCCGATGGCAAAAATAACCGCAACAATAATGCGAATCTGAAGGGAAGGCCCCCGGCTAAAAATCGGCTTCATAGGATGCGATATCAGGCACTACAGTAATTCCGTCCGGGAAGACAGAGTGTGTATCCGGCGAGCTGGGGGAGCGGACTCCCCCGGCCTGCAGTATTGAACGGACGGGAGTCCGCTTATTCTTCACTGAGAAGATCGCTGCCGTGCATGTCGATCATCTCAAGTGCTTTGCCGCCGCCGCGGGCGACACAGGTCAGCGGATCTTCCGCGACGATCACCGGAATCCCGGTTTCTTCCATCAGCAGGCGATCCAGGTTACGCAGCAGAGCGCCGCCACCGGTCAGCACCATTCCGCGTTCGGAGATATCGGATGCCAGCTCCGGCGGGCACTGTTCCAGTGCCAGCATGACGGCACTGACAATACCGGTCAGCGGCTCCTGGAGGGCTTCCAGAATTTCGTTGGAGTTCAGGGTGAAACCGCGCGGAACCCCTTCAGCCAGGTTACGGCCGCGGACTTCAATTTCAAGCACTTCGTCAGTCGGATAAGCCGAACCGATTTCGTGTTTGATGCGTTCTGCGGTTGCTTCACCAATCAGTGAACCATAGTTACGGCGCACATAGTTAATGATAGCTTCGTCGAAACGGTCGCCGCCGATGCGGACAGAGGAGGAATAAACCACACCGTTCAGGGAGATAACGGCCACTTCGGTAGTACCGCCGCCGATATCCACCACCATGGAACCGGTCGCTTCTGATACCGGTAAACCGGCACCGATAGCCGCCGAAACCGGCTCTTCAATCAGATAAACTTCACGTGCACCGGCGCTGAGCGCGGATTCACGGATGGCACGGCGTTCAACCTGAGTTGCACCGACCGGCACACACACCAGAACACGCGGGCTCGGGCGCATAAAACTATTACTGTGAACCTGTTTGATAAAATGCTGGAGCATTTTCTCGGTCACAAAAAAGTCAGCGATAACACCGTCTTTCATCGGACGGATGGCTGCGATATTGCCGGGGGTACGACCCAGCATGCGTTTGGCCTCATGACCAACAGCAGCAACACTTTTGGTTGAACCCGGACGATCCTGGCGGATAGCCACGACAGACGGTTCATCCAGAACAATGCCTTGTCCTTTGACATAAATCAGGGTATTGGCTGTACCCAGGTCAATTGACAGGTCGTTGGAAAACATGCCACGAATTTTTTTAAACATACAAAAGGATAATCCTGCAAGCCGGGGACGGGGGAAAACCCGTCTACTTTACCAACCACGTTTCTTTGCGACAAGCCACAGATTGCACCTTGCCAACAGCGTGTCCACATCACATCAGGGAGCGGTCTATTCTAGATAATTTTTATATACTGCGCAGTATAAAGCTGCATAAAAACGCAGACTTTTTCACATATTTGAGGAAATACGCGCAGGCAGATTAAAATTAATGTAAAAAATCCGGCAGTTGCCCTCTTTTTTCATTAATTCCTGCAAACTTCCGAACAGTTGACCTGTAACTATGCATCAAGTTCAACCGGATTCTATATAATATACGCAATCTTACAATCGGCCTGATGCCCGTTATCTCTATCCTCGCATTAAAACCATCTGCTTAATCACGGATAAGACGACAAAAACACCGGGTTATTCACCGGATTATGATGAATCAGCAGCACCCTTTGCTCAGAATAATCTCAAAATAACCTGAGATATAAATATCCGTATCCCGGATACAGGCCCGTTATATCCCGTTCTGTCCGTATTCAGCGCCATAATCTTTCCGGGACTTGCCAATCTGCCGATGCGGATGCACTATAACGCACCACAACGGCAGACAACTATTCACAACGGCTTATTCCTGCACTGTTCATCTTACGTAAGATCCGCCTCCTGAATGCCGGTTATGTGAGCACACCGGCAGAAAAGCACCCTGACCTCCGGGCGTACCTGTTAAAAGACCGGCAGGCAGACTACTATCAGCAAACGAATGCAGTCAGATAATACGTATGATTAACTGGTCAGTCTTGTACCGGTCCGGTCTGTTCAGACCAGTATTTTGCTGCGAACTGCAATGAAATGTTTATAATGTCGCCCTTCCTCTGTAAAAATTAATATTGCCTGCGGTGAGAAAAAGGTGACAACGCATTAACATCGCGTTATCTTGTGCGTTTACGTTAGATTGCAGGAGATGGCAGCAGGATGACCGAAAGTTATCATATATTGTTACTGAACGGCCCGAATCTTAACCTGCTGGGCACGCGGGAACCCGATAAATACGGGACGCTCACTCTCGCGGATATCGTTACAACGCTGACCCGCGATGCCGGTCAGTGTGGCGTCACACTAAGCCATCTGCAATCCAACGCCGAGCACGAACTCATCGACAGAATTCATGCTGCACGGGGAAACACCGATTTTATTCTGATAAACCCGGCCGCATTCACTCACACCAGTGTGGCTCTGCGTGATGCCCTGCTGGCCGTCAGCATCCCGTTTATCGAGATCCATCTGTCGAATGTACACGCACGGGAGCCGTTCCGTCACCACTCTTATCTCTCTGATATCGCCACCGGCGTTATCTGCGGGCTGGGTGCGGAAGGCTACCGTTATGCTTTACAGGCAGCGGTTCACCGTCTGTCACAATTAACTCAACACTAAGAGTACGGAATCATCTCATGGATATTCGTAAAATAAAAAAACTGATCGAGCTGGTCGAAGAGTCCGGTATTTCTGAGCTGGAAATTTCTGAAGGCGAAGAGTCAGTACGCATCAGCCGCGCTTTACCGGTTCAGGCTATGGCCGTACCACAGCAATACAGCGCACCTGTTCAGCAGCCTGCTCTGGCAGCCGCTGTTGCACCATCCGCAGGTCTTGCTGATCCGGCGCCGGAAAAAGAGATTGCCGGCCATGTGGTCCGCTCTCCGATGGTGGGTACGTTCTACCGTTCACCAAGCCCGGATGCGAAAGCCTTTATTGAAGTCGGTAAACAGGTCAATGTCGGTGACACCCTGTGCATCGTCGAAGCCATGAAAATGATGAACCAGATCGAAGCTGACAAAGCCGGTGTGGTTAAAGCAATTCTGTTAAAAGACGGCGATGCTGTCGAATTTGACGAGCCACTGGTCGTCATCGAATAACGGGGCGAATCATGCTGGAAAAAATCCTTATTGCCAACCGGGGTGAAATTGCACTGCGGATCCTGCGGGCCTGTAAAGAGCTCGGGATCAAAGCGGTCGCTGTTCACTCTTCCGCGGATCGTGATTTAAAACACGTTCTGCTGGCTGACGAGACCATCTGTATCGGTCCGGCAGCCTCTGCGAAAAGTTATCTGAATATCCCGGCCATTATCTCTGCTGCTGAAATTTCCGGCGCACAGGCCATCCACCCGGGGTACGGATTCTTATCTGAAAACGCTGATTTTGCCGAGCAGGTTGAACGCTCCGGCTTTACGTTTATCGGCCCGAAAGCTGAAACCATCCGCCTGATGGGCGACAAAGTTTCTGCTATCCGCGCGATGAAAGAAACCGGCGTTCCGTGTGTACCGGGCTCTGACGGCCCGCTCAGCGACGATATGCCGCTGAACCACACCATTGCCAAACGTATCGGTTTCCCGGTCATCATCAAAGCCTCCGGCGGCGGCGGCGGACGCGGTATGCGTGTTGTCCGCAATGATGAAGATCTGGAAGAAGCGATTGCAATGACCAAAGCTGAAGCCAAAGCGGCCTTCAACAACGACATGGTTTACATGGAAAAATTCCTTGAGAACCCGCGTCACGTTGAAATCCAGGTGATGGCGGATGGTCAGGGCAACGCCATCTATCTGGCGGAACGCGACTGCTCCATGCAGCGCCGTCACCAGAAAGTGGTCGAAGAAGCCCCTGCACCGGGTATCACTCCGGCGCTGCGCAAAAGCATCGGCGAACGTTGTGCCAAAGCCTGTATCGATATCGGCTACCGTGGCGCCGGTACCTTTGAGTTCCTGTTTGAAAACGGCGAGTTCTATTTCATCGAAATGAACACCCGTATTCAGGTAGAGCACCCGGTCACTGAAATGATCACCGGTGTTGACCTGATCAAAGAACAGCTGCGTGTCGCATCCGGCCTGCCGCTCTCTGTGAAACAGGAAGATATCAAAGTAAAAGGTCACGCGATCGAATGCCGTATCAACGCCGAAGATCCGCACACCTTCTTACCGAGCCCGGGCAAAATTACCCGTTTCCACTCTCCGGGTGGTTTCGGTGTCCGCTGGGAATCTCATATTTACGCCGGTTATACTGTACCGCCGTATTATGATTCCATGATCGGTAAGCTCATCACCTATGGTGAAACCCGCGAAATTGCTATCGCCCGTATGAAGAATGCGCTGGCGGAACTGATTATCGACGGTATCAAAACCAATATCGAGCTGCACCAGCTGATTATGAATGATGAGAACTTCTGCAAAGGCGGCACCAACATCCATTATCTGGAGAAGAAACTCGGCCTGCACGAGGTCTGATTTTCTGTCGCTTTTCTTTCTCAGGCCCCTGTCAAACAGGGGCTTTTTTATAAAGAGCTTTTTATAAAGAGTATGTTATGCCCTGGATCCAAATACGATTAAATTCCACCGGTGCTGATGCCGAAGTTATCGGTGATGAACTGACTGAAACCGGTGCGGTCTCCGTTACCTTTCAGGACAGCCACGACACCCCGATTTTTGAACCGCTGCCGGGGGAAACCCGCCTGTGGGGCGACACCGACGTAATCGGCCTGTATGACGCTGAAACGGATATGAAAGTCGTTGTTGCGCAGTTACAGCAGCACCCGCTGCTCGGTGAAAACTTTGTCCATAAGATCGAACAGATTGAAGACAAAGACTGGGAACGCGAGTGGATGGATAACTTCCACCCGATGCGTTTCGGTCAGCGCCTGTGGATCTGCCCGAGCTGGCGTGAAATCCCTGACCCGGATGCGGTCAATGTGATGCTCGATCCCGGCCTTGCATTCGGCACCGGTACCCACCCGACCACCTCTCTGTGCCTGGAATGGCTCGACGGGCTGGATCTGAACGGTAAAACCGTGATCGATTTCGGCTGCGGCTCCGGGATCCTGGCGATCGCCGCCCTGAAACTGGGCGCGAAAGAAGCTATCGGCATCGATATCGACCCGCAGGCAATTCAGGCCAGCAGGGACAACGCAGAGCGCAACGGCGTGTCAGACAGGCTGACCCTTTACCTCTCTGATAAAAAGCCTCAGACGCTCTCTGCGGACGTTGTGGTGGCCAATATCCTGGCCGGTCCGCTGCGTGAACTGGCTCCGGTGATCGGCGCACTGCCGCAGGCCGGCGGATTACTCGGGTTATCCGGTGTGCTCGCCACTCAGGCGGAAGGTGTGGCAGATGCTTACCGTGACGTCTTTGAGATTGATGAGATTGCCGAAAAAGAAGAATGGTGCCGGATCACCGCCACAAAACGCGGCTGATATTCTTACTTTTTGGTATATAAATCGTGCATTTGCGTGATTCAGTGAATATATTTTAAGCAGTTTCACGCAAACGCATTTTATTCTGAAAATTAAATCAGAAAACCGCACTGTATGCTATTTTACGCTAACTTATTGTTACAAAACATTAATTAATAAAATCTGAAAAAAGCAATAAAAAAAATTTCGCCGTAAAGGTCGATTTGCTCAAAGTTTGTCCTTTCATATCTTTGAAAAAATGCGTAATATACGCGCCCTTGCAGTCACAGTATGGCCACACTTCTTCGTCTATGCGTATCGGACAATACCAGTTGAAAAACCGCCTTATCGCGGCCCCTATGGCAGGCATCACCGATCGGCCTTTCCGGTCGTTGTGCTATGAAATGGGCGCGGGTATGGCCGTCTCAGAGATGCTCTCTTCCAACCCTCAGGTCTGGAAGACGGACAAATCGAGATTACGCATGGTACACAGTGATGAGCCAGGTATCCGTTCTGTGCAGATAGCCGGTAATGATCCCGGTGAAATGGCGGCCGCGGCAAAGATTAATGTTGCCGGTGGTGCGCAGGTCATCGATATCAATATGGGGTGTCCGGCAAAAAAAGTGAACCGTAAGCTGGCAGGCTCCGCCCTGCTGCGTTATCCGGCGCTGGTGGAAGAGATTCTGAAAGCGGTGGTTAATGCGGTGGACGTGCCCGTCACACTGAAAATTCGCACCGGCTGGTCACCGGAAGAACGGAACTGTGTCACGATTGCCCAATTGGCCGAGCGTTGCGGTATTCAGGCTCTTACGATCCATGGCAGGACCCGCGCCTGTCTGTTTAATGGTGAAGCCGAATATGACAACATCCGGACAGTTAAGCAGACTGTTGCCATCCCGGTTATTGCCAATGGCGACATTACTGACCCGCTTAAAGCCAGAGCAGTACTGGACTACACCGGCGCAGACGCGCTGATGATTGGTCGTGCTGCTCAGGGAAGACCCTGGATCTTCCGGGAAATCCAGCACTATCTGGACACAGGCGAACTGTTGCCGCCCCTGCCCGGTGCAGAGGTGAAACGCATAATGTGCGAGCATGTGCGGGAATTGCACGACTTTTACGGTCAAAGCAAGGGAGCCCGCATAGCCCGCAAGCACGTTTCCTGGTATATGCAGGAACATGCACCTGATGTTCAGTTTCGGCGCACATTCAACGCCATTGAGGATGCCGGCGAACAGCTGGAGGCGTTGGAGGCATATTTTGAAAATTTTTTGCGTAAATAAAGAAAAGAGCTGACAGAACTATGTTCGAACAACGCGTAAATTCTGACGTACTAACCGTTGCTACTGTAAATTCACAAGATCAGGTAACTCAAAAGCCGTTACGTGACTCAGTTAAGCAAGCACTGAAGAACTATTTTGCTCAATTAAACGGTCAGGATGTTAATGAACTGTATGAGCTGGTACTGGCTGAAGTTGAACAGCCATTGTTGGACATGGTGATGCAATACACCCGTGGTAACCAGACCCGCGCTGCCCTGATGATGGGTATCAACCGCGGTACTCTGCGTAAAAAACTGAAAAAATACGGCATGAACTAAGTAGTACCGTTTAATGCATTGAATCGAAAAGCCTTTTCTATATTTTTGAAAAGGCTTTTTTGTTAATGTTTATACAATTGTTTATACATCATAAGCCACACGAATACGCAATCTTCCCACAAGGTGAGAACACTGCTGGTTGTTATGTAGTTAACTTAATCCTTGGGTATCATCTTTAATGCATCATCTCGGCTTTCCTGATGCACTGATGTCAAAAATACACTATTTTTAGCTGCATACCTTACTGCCGAACCCATTCCATTATTTTGCTTTAGTAAACGTTGTCTCGCTGCATAAGTAGGTTTAATTCGGTTATAAACATCGAGCCACCATTTAGTCTTATACTTTTTAATTATTTTTTCTTTCGCTTTTGCAAAATATTCTTTACTGTCCGGTGAATCGCATGAAGCCAATATACTGGCCCAAATCATTTTCTTGTGGATTGATAACGGATTGTAATTTCTTTGTATTAATTCATCTCTGACATCAGGATGCAAAAGTAAGCTTCCATTTTCTATCTTTCTCTTTATCCACAGTTTTTTTGCCTCCTCATAGATTTGTTTTTTGTCTTCATCTGTTTGGCCTATGACGTACTCGTGCCACACTAAAAGATCATCTACATGTGATAGTTCGTCGATCACATCACGATGCTTATCTTCACTAAAAATCTGTTCCATATTTTCCCCTCCGTAAAATATAAAAATAAATATACATTGTTCAGGATGAGATAAATACAGACCGGCAGTCCGTTAGATCAACTCAAAACACCTTATATCATTGACGTTTCGTTGACGTGTGGATATCAGGGTAATCAGGCTGTACGCCTCGCCATCTCTGGCTTAGAGACGCATTCAGGCATGATCAATTCGCACTTACAGAAATTATTTTCTATAAGGCTGATTTTCTGTAGCGTCAAACGGTCAAGCTGCCCCATCCGGATAACGTCAACGGATTCTAGGACTTTTGATCAACAGAACGTCAGAATTGATGTGGATAATGTCAAAAAAACAGCCAGGTGTTGCGTGGGCGCGTCGATGCGTGTGTGCGTTTACAGAAAAATGGGCTTTGGTTATCTACCTGTCTACCTAATTGCTCTCATCCCTTGTGCTGCAAGGGTTTCAGCGGGTAGATAGTACCATTTTTGCTGTCTACCCATTGTCTACCCGTTCGGGGTCGTCTACCTACCTGAGTAACTGGATAGCAGGTTGAAACGTCTGAGATACAGATATCAGACTAACCCGTTGATATTTTCGGGGAACGCCATTGGCGGCTTCCGGCAAAATTCGTCGCAACCTATCAACTATCGGGATAACTGACTGATAACTCCGGAAACCTCAATCTGAGGAAACCGGCGGCAAATATAGCAATATGACCATTGTCGAGATGAACCAAATCTGGGTAATTACTTTTACCCCGCTGGGGAGAAAGGGTTGTCCGTGAGATAAAGGACATCCCTCAAATTTGAGTCATGATAAAAATCAGTGAGTTAACTCACTGCGGGTATAGTACATACAAATCAGCCAAAATACGTGGTGATACCACCATACCCAAAGCGGGAATTCCCGCTCAGATCAGCTATAAATTGGGGCGAATACCGGTGGTGATGACTTTAATAGTGAATATGCCCTTATCAGTTAACTTCGACCATTGCCCCAGTAATTTACGTACTTCTTATTTACCATCTTTTGACGGTACCAAGAATGATTAATATAGTAAATAATATATTATTCGTTCAAAGGACGATTTACCAGACTAATTCATTTTTTCTCATCTTGGCTCGTGATTTTCGCTTGAATTAATTTATATTCAGTTCTCAGTGAATCATATTGTGAAGAAATTAAAATCCTATTTGAATTTAGTTCAATAACATTAGCATTATTTTTGAATCTATTTAATACATTATTTTCCATTGCACACAGTATTATTTGATAGTCCTGAGGTACACTGCACATTAGCTCTTTAATAACTTTTTCATAACGATGTCCCGCCTGCTCTTGCTGATTAGGTGTATCAATAATGAAAGGAGGCACGATACAGGTTTTCGCACCATGAATTTGTTGTAATATAGAGAGTTGATAAGCAAGTAATCCTCTTGTAGCCTCAGCTGCACCACCACCAAGCAACTGTTTATAATCGGTTGGTGATTTTACTTTGTTAAGATTCACTCCTTTTGCATCCAGCGCTTCAATATTCCCCAACAGTTTTGACATAAATGATGAATTCAATTCTTCCTTATCTTTGGCTGAAAGAAGTTTTTTCTGACATTTTTTTAATTCTTGGATGGAACCGTTGGCTTTGATAATTTTAAGATCTTCACCATCGATTTTAACTTGAATGTTTCGTGAGACATTTTCACTGGATATGGTATCTATTACCTGTGCAATAATATCTTTTTTATTTGAATCACCATCAATAAGGTATTTTTTGTTTATCCTTTCAACTTCACCATTAACAAACTGAATGCTCTCATTTAATTCAGATAATAATAATTTAAATTCTACTATTTTAGATGCTATCGAATTTGCTTCATCAAGTAATGAATTTTTTTCTGAAAGAAGCAGTGCTCTATGAGGTAATGAATTATCATGAAGCGTACCACACAGTGGGCACTCTAATTTATCTGTAGGTATGGATTCTACCGAAAACTTATAATCTTCCTCGAGTTCATTTGCTGAGCTAATAGCTAGCTCGTATTGACTTTCGAGATCATAAATATTTGATGTTATCGTAACTTGAGTATTATAAAGCTTCGTTTGATGGTCGATCAATTCGTGAAGCTCAGTATTAATCTCTTCCTGAATTCTGCTAAATTCCTCACTGCCTAAGGCTATTGTGGAATCAGATGAATTATCAACTATAACCTCAACTGCACTTTGAAATTTTTCTATTTTCTCTACCGACTCTTTTTTTACCTCGCTGTATTCGTAAATATTTTCTTCAATATCAAAATGCTCTGGTTTCAAATAACCTGTAAAATATTTGATTAATGGGTTTTTCCATTTCACATACTGGCTTAAATTTTCAAATGAATCCCAAGGCGAACTCCAGCTTTTGATCTGGTCTATATAAAATGGTAAAAAATAATATGCTGGCGGAGGAGTCTCTAAGCTTCCATTACTACGATTAGGAAGTTTCATTTTAAAATTAACAAGTTCTGCTAAGTCCTTTGAATAATCGCCAGTTATATGCGTATATCTTTTCGCTTCACCGCCGATAACACCCAGAATTATTGAATGACTTCCTCGACAAGAGAAATATTCTTTGTTATTTACAGTAAAATATAAGATAGATTTAATATCATTTGATTTCCATTCTTCATCCATAACAGGATCACAGCCTAGAGCCCACAGTAAGCTTTTGGCTAGAGTCGATTTACCAATGCTGTTATCTTTTCCGGTAATTAGATTCAACCTCTTCGGGAATATGAACTGATTCGCAAGTCTTTTCGAATCGGATAGCAGAACTAATCGTTGAAATATTAAGCTTCTCATTCTTCTTATTCCTTAAATTCCTAATTAATAATTTATAGTGTTCTTTTGATCTTCTTATATTATTCATGTATCACCTTAAAAAACAGTAAATTACTTCACAAACTATATCATCATATTCTGGAACTTGCTTTTCAATGTTCAGCTCTTTAGCTTTCGATATGACTGACTCAATATAATGACTGGTGTCTGCAAATTCATCCGCAGGGATACTATTGAGTGCTTGCTGAGCTATTCTCATTATATTAATGTCAAATGCTGTCGCATGCCCGACTCGGCGCAAGTAAAGCTGCATCAGCTTTGTCTTGATTTTTCGGTAAGTTAAAGTGCTCCATTTCATCTCATTTTTAGCTAAATATTCAAAGTCTCTCTCAAAACATTCGAATTGTGGACTTGTTGTATTAACAGCTATGACGTCTTTAACCTTATGAGATGTTAGAGATTTTTCTTCTACCATTTCTTCCCAAACAGTAAAATCATAAGTATTATGTCCTTTGCGATGAATCTCATCAATGATTGCCCTATATATATTTACAGCATTACAATGGCTATTTGGGAAAATTTCATTAACTAATTCAGCAAATTTACCAATAACAAATTGCTCTTGATTTTCTAACTTTATTTTCGGCACAATAAATTTTATATTTTTGGGTAGAATATCTATCCCAATTTCTTCCTTTAACTTTTTAGTTAACCCCGACAAACAATCTGAACTAAGATCACCTGATGTAATAATATCTAGCTTTAGCTTATTATCTTTTTGATCAAATGAAAAACCACTTGATGATACAAGACCTATTTCCGTAATACGTGCTTCATAATTAGTACCGATACACGAATTTAATAACTTACCTAAAATAGAATTTTTAAATCCATTGACGCCTTTTTCCCTCTTAGTCAAGGCGTCAGAAGTGAAAGGCTTCCCTGTATTCTTTACTTGAAAGAATTCAAATTTCGCTAGATTTCCATACATTGAGTCAGCTATAACAACATCCTCATGATATTCAATTAATAATGCATAATCAGAATTTAACTTATGCCTTTCAATTATTTTGCATAATGCCCAATGATATTGGAAATCATATTTTCCAAATGTTGTTGCCCCAGAAATTTCTCTTTGAGCATGACCTAAAATATTACTACCCATTGATAAGCTCATCCTTCTATAGTAGAGATGACTCGAATCACTATTAATTTTCTTACCAATTTAATTTAGGTCGGCCTCAAAGTCTATCAAATCGTTTACTTAATCAACTCCAATCTAACACAGTCACAGATTCCATATCAGTGCCAGCGGCCGCAGGCGGAGATAGTGTTCAGGAGCGATCACAATCAAGCGGGTACGCAGGAAATGCTCTTTATCAACGCAGACAGATAGTAATTTTTGATAGAACAATATTTTTATATATCATAAAATTATACCTCCACCGTCACCCCTGTAAGCTGATAGCCGTTATACCAACATAGCCAGCCAGTAGCGGTTATCCTGTTTCCTTTCCGGCAGGTCATCAGCGCATCGTCATCATAGGCTACCAGCGTTAACAGATAGGGGCTGCGCAGCTCGCTTTCTGCCTGAATGACCAATGTTGCCATTGTCTTCCCGGTCGCCGTCCTGACCCGCTGAAGGGCTTTTATGACGATTCCTGATACGGTTATTTTAGCCGTCTGCTGTCTTTTCTGTTTCATCACATTTATCCCAGTCATTACCATAAAAAATCCCACCAGTTGGCAGGATCAGAAAGTATCTTCGGTAATCAGTAACTGTGCATTGCACCGTGGTCAGGTATCGTCTGCCAGCACATACAGCAGTGAGGGCACCACGTCACGCAGAGCCGTATCCTCAGTTTCATCGTCCATCAGGGTCAGGGTGTAATCCCGGCATTCAAAGATCACATCATCCGCAGACAGCCCGAACGCGCCACCGGCGACTATCTGTCCGGTTTCCCACTCAGGCGTTTTCACAATAGCCAGGCGGTAACCGCCAAACGTGACAGGGGGATTATCCGGTCCCTCACTCAGATACAGCCCGACAGCCTTTGCTGCGAGTGTTGCCCGTTCATGGCCATCCATTCCGGCTACTCGGTCCGCACCGGCCGCAATGTGCTGTTTAATCTCCGCCACACTCAGCGGGACCAATACGCCGTCAGCAGGTACTGCTGCTTTAGTAACAGGGGCGTTATTTTTTATCCGGGGATCACGGCTGTCACGGTAACGGGCCAGATACTGATCACACGCCGCCTGGTCAATCTTCCCGTCCACTCTGGCAGGAAACCCCTGTTTGGCTTCCCAGTTGTACAGTGCCTGACGGCTCATACCGGCATGTCTGGCGTACTGACTGATGCTCATCAAATTCATTCTGAATGCTCCCGTTTCTGTCCGGAGTGTCAATCAAACCGCAGAATGTCAACCGCTTGACACTTTTTCTGTCAACCTGACACTTTTCCGGCTGAATGTGTCAATCAAACTGTCAATCAAATTTCTCATTAAAAATCTGCTAACATTTTGTATTAAAATACTTTTCATCTGTCCGCTGACAAAATGTGTCAAGTGTAAAGTGTCAATCAAATTCAAAATTTCACAGCTAGGCGCAGAGCACGGCGCGCAATGACCCGTGTTGTAATTTTCGCTGGTAAGGACCCAAAAAGTTTTCAGACCCCATACAACCGCCGGCACTCCCTTCTCTGCCGTTCACCTTCCTCATCTGCCCTGCGCTTCTCCTGCTCTGCTTCATACATGCGCTGCGCAACACTCTCCGGTGTCTGTAACTCGTTGTGTCGCTGTGTGGTGAGCCGGATTAACGCCTGTACCTCTGCTTCCGTCATCGGCTCAAGGTACTGTGCCAGTTTCTCACCGGCAGCCCGCAGTGATGCCATATAGCCGTTACTGTCACGGTTCTGAGTGCTGTGGCGGAATGCGGCCATGTTCTTATCTTCATCATCCAGCAGCTCCCAGCCGGGGTGCAGGGCTTCCATCTTCCGTGTGGTGTATCTGCTGAGGTGGCGGGGACTGCCGGTGAGTTGTTCAATGGCGGACTGATGCGGGACATTGCGTTTAATGAGCGTCAGAGCGTACACAGGGTTATTCCGGGCTTCCTGACTCTCAGCGATACAGTGAGCGTCTGAATGCGTTCTGTTGTGTTCTGTGGCGTTTTCGTCACTGACTGAGGCAGCAGCAGTGCGGTACATCAGACTGCGCCCGGCGTAACCCTGAGCGCGTGGTGTGTCCGGTGACAGGTGAGCAAATGAATAAGTATCAGGTTTCATCGTCTCCCCCTGCTGTTACTGCAGATTAACACCGGTTTCTTTGTAGGAACTTCTCAGCTTCTCTGCCGCTTTCGCCATGTCGCGCTGATATTCCTCATCAGCTTTCTGGCGTGCTTCGGTATTGTCCGTTGAGTTCGGATTCGCCTTATTCATTGCCTGACGGGTGCGCTCAATCATTTTCTGCACTTCATCTTCCGTCATCGGCTCTTCCATCTTTTTCAGTGCCTGCACGGCCTGCTGACGGGCGGTCATATAACCGTTGATATCACCGTGTTGTGACGATACCTGTAACGCCTTTATGACGCGTTCCTCATCATAAAGAAATTCCCAGGTCGGATCATTCTCTTCCATGTACTTAATGGTGAACTTTGACAGGTATTCAGGCTCATCACGCAGACGCGCACGAATTTTCTTTGAGGACAGGTCAGTCTCACGCAGCAGGTGAACCGCCAATGCCGGACTCTCGGCCGCCTCTTCCGATACCGCCACATTGTGAGCGCGACTGTGTTTCTTCGGGGCTTCCGGCTGGTCATCTGAAACCATCAGGGCGGCGGCGTTCTGCTCCTGCTGATTGTCTGTAGTGTCACTTTCAGCTCCGGCAGTCAGATGCCCGAAACTCTGTGCGGCTGCGTTCTTCTGTTTTTTCATTTTCTTCCGGCTCCCCACCAGATGCGATAACGTGAATATCCCCATGATTACCCCTCCACCTGCTTCAGTGCTTTGTCCACCAGCTTCCGGGCCACTTCATGCAGAGTCGGCTTAATCCCGAGTCCTGACCGGTTGTGTTCTTCCTGCTGGATCTTCCGTAATGCGTCCATCTGCGTCTGTGTCAGCAGAATGGCTTTGCTGTCTATCTTCATACTCACCTCACTGTACTGACTTTATTTTTACTGGTGATTTATACAGTTAAGTATATTGCAGTTATTGCAACAATACAAATTAGTGATGCGTTTTATGCAATATTAGTTTTCCATACAGACAAAGAAAACGGCAGAGCCGTTAAGCGCCGCCGTTTGAGAGAGGAAATTATGAAAGGTTCCGGAATGGAGAGCCTACTATGCTATGCCCCGGAGAAGAATAAAAGGGGCTGACCTGCCAGTGAAAGCATGAGAACCGATTATTTACATTAGCCGCTTTTTTTACTTTCAACCACCAATGGCGGGGTTAAGCTAATCCAAGGCTCAAACTTATAGCATTGCCTTTCATTTATTCTCAAATAAGCGGCATCTTGACGAATGGGGCCGCAATCCGACACCGAATACGCATCCATCCTGATACTAATAAGAAATACATTATGTTGCATTTCAGATACTGCTATCAATAATGGAATTATACCAATTAACGCACATACCAAAGTCCAGGTTATATGTCCCATGGTATTATTTTTTGTTTTATCTGTTACTTTTATTGTGACGTTAAACTCTTTAAACAACAAAGCAATAACAAAAAATACAATAACTAACGCTTGCAATAAAATAAAAAAAAGAATAAATGAAAGGAAGATTGCCAATATCCATGGTGAAGTATTTAAATAATCATTTTCCACTTGAAAAAAAATATTCAAAAGCTTTCCCGCTAAAAAATAACCCACAGAAAAAACAATACCCATTACCCATAAAAATAATTTACTGGTTACAATATGGATTAATAGTTTTTTCTCTTGGATAATTCTGGCCCAACTACCCACTACAAGCATTACAATACAAAATAAACCATTCTGGTAAAAAAAAGCAGAAGCCGCACTTAATATAAATGCAATCCACATCACGATATTGAGTATTTGATTTACTTTTTCATCTGAAACCTTGTCCAATCCTATATCCTCATCACTTTCATGAATAATTGAAAACTATATCATCCTAACGAGTAGACAGGGTAGATAACAGGTAGATAACTCAATAAAGGTTATCTACCCAAATATACCCATGATTAATAAAGAGAAATATCTCTCAGGTAGACAAGGTAGATAACCCTGATGATTTTTACAAAAACTCCTCGGCTTTCTCAGTTAACTGAACATTGGTCTGCCGCCTGCCTTTGATGGTCCGGGTCAGGTATTCCGATTTATACTCCTTCGCCGCTTCCTTCACCGCTTTGCCGAACTCCGTCACACTCAGCGGCCGCCCCAGTCCCTGATATTCGATAAATGACAGATAGAGGTGATACAGGTATTTCCTTGGCTGGCGATCATCTTCGGCTTTACGTCCGCCGCCCATTTCCAGCCCCCGGGGTTCACCGATAAACGCCAGTGCCGCACACAGGTCCAGTACCGGATTGGATGCCCGTTTGACTTCCAGCGCCTCGTCACTGTCCCGCTGTTCTGTCAGCAGGGATTTGGCGTGTTCCGGGTCGTCAAAGTTAGCCAGCAGCCGCCGGACAATAACCGGTATTTCACAGGCTATCTTTTCGGACAGATGCGGGTCTTTGTCTTCCTCTTTCACTTTGTTGTTGAACTGGAAGATCACCCGCCGCCGTGCCACGCCTCCCGCCCGTTCAGTGAATATCATCGGGGTGTTATTCGTGGCAATCACCACGGCCCGGATAATGCTGGTGTACTGCTGTTCATGTTTCGGGTCGATTTCCACCGCATCCCCGCCGGTAATGGCTTTGATGCCCGTTCCCTCACCGGTGTACTTCGGCTGGTCAGGCAGGGTAATCATACTTTTCCCCACGTACTGCGCCCGGCCCCGTGCTGAGTCCAGTGCGGCCATGTTCCCGCTGGCGGTATTGTGCTGTCCGGCCAGCAACGTAGCCACCTGGGTAAAGACACTTTTACCGCTGCCGCCCTCCCCGGTGATTTCCAGAAATAACTGCCAGTCATAGCGGTTCGCCAGCACCATATACAGTGCGGCAAAAATCCGTTTCATCTTATGCGGGTCATGGCTCGCGGCATGGTCAAGCCACTGATGAAAGTGCGGTGCATTATCCCGCAGGTTCTCGTCAGGTTTCGCCGGTGTATATTCAATCCCGTTATGATTCAGCAGCCAGTTATCCGGCTTATGTGCGGTGAACTGCTTTGTCTCGATATCAAAAACACCGTTGGAAAACGGGATCACACTTTTACACGGTTCCCCCATCACCGGCGCAATAATTTTCAGCGCATCCACGACATTATTTACCGCCCGTTTGCTGAAATTGGTCTGGTGCTCACCGTAAACCTTTCCCATTTCCCGGCTCAGTTCGAGGTGCGATATTTTTTCCCACACACCCGCCTGATAGACATAGAAACCCTCACTTTCCTGATGTACGGCGATCCCGTCATAACGCCCGGCCAGCAATAGGGCTTTTTCATTATCCGCCATCTGGGTCAGATTCTCTGTCCGGGGATTTTTGCTGCTCACTGCCGGTTTACTATCCACCTGATACAACCCCTTACCGAATGCCTGTTTTGCCGCTTCCGTTCCGTGCTGCTGCCGGTAATCGTCCCAGTCTGCTTTATCCTCTGTCGGCGGTAGTGTGACCCAGCCGCGGTGAAAACTTTTTACCGCTTTCTCTGCTGAGATTTTCCCCACATTCGGCTGACCGGGTTTAATATCATTATCCGCCGCAATGATGATTTTCGCCTCCGGGTAACGTCCGGCAGCCCACTCAGCCACCGGCAGTAAATTACCCTCATCAATGGCCGCCAGCACAAGCCCGTCATGCAGTTGCGCCACGGTAAGCGCGGTCGCATAGCCCTCTGCTATCAGTACCGTATCCGCCGTTTCCGGCAGTTCTGACACAGAGATAAAACTGCCTTTCTTCCGTGTGCCGGCAATCAGCCGTTTTTCTCCGTCCGGGCGGATAACCTGCGCGCCGGTCACTTCATCACCGCACCGGATAACCAGCAGCAGGGAGCCGTCTTCCAGCAGATTGACGGGGCACAAATGCCCCTTTGCGGTCAGATAGGCAGATTGTCCTGCTGTCGTCTGTGCCACCAGCTTACGGACCTTTTCCGCTATCGGCTGTGCCGCTGATTTCGGAGCCTCCTGCCCGGCCGGTTCCGGTAACGGCAGTGATAACGCCTGTGATACCTCTTTAGCTGCATCGAAAACAGATATCCCTTTCACCTTTGCGATTAAATCCAGCCCGTCCCCATGGTTCGGCGCATCACACTGGCGGCAGAACCAGTTACCGTTATGGTGATCATCAATAAAGTGAAAGCGGTCTGTCCCACCACAGACCGGACAGGCACCATGTTTTCCCCGTTCCGGCACATCGACCCCACAGGCAGACAGAACACTGCCCCAGTGATTTACGGCGCTCCGCTTAACCTCACGGATTAAATCAATGTTTGCCATTGTTCACCTCCGTGTACGGAAAGCCTTCACGCTGGTAAATTTTGAATTGTGCTTCGTCCTCAGTGAAACGCATGGCATCAATCAGGCGCGGCAGATACATCAGGGATTCACCGATGCGGCGTAAATCGTCTTTTGCCTGTTCATCTGAGTAATCTTCATTGGCACTCGCCCAGAACGCACACTCACCCATTGCTTTCATGCCGGACAGCAGACCGTCACAGGTATCAGAGGACACACTTTTCAGGCTGCGTAATTCGTCCGTGCTCATCGCGTCCAGATCCATCCGTACAATAAAATCGTAGATATCAGCCATGATTATTTCTCCCCGCTCAGAACGTCAGCCAACTGAATCTGAACCCGGTCCGCGTAGTCCAGCGCAATACTAATCATATTGGCGGTTTCGGTATCTTCTTCCGCATCCAGCCAGGTGGTCAGCAGGTTTTCCAGTAATACCGCTAATTCGTTATTTTTCATGCTGACACCTCACCTTCATCACGTAAGGACTGGCTGATCTGCTGGTTTAAGTCGCAGGCTATTGAAATCAGGTTGAGTAAATCCGGCGAACACTCATTCGCTGCCTGTTCCAGAATGACGCAGTAAAGCGAACTCACTAAACTTGCTTTGTGTTTCGCAGTATCAATACAGATAGCATCAGACATGGTTCACCCCCTGACGGATACGGGCAGTGAAGACCAGCAGCAGACCGGGAAGCAGCGAACGGGCTTCATCCTCTGTCTGTGCGGTGACGTGGTGATAGGTGGCTTTATTTTCCTGACATTCAGCGAAACGCCAGGTGAAAACGATATTCGGAGTGAGACTGTTCCGCCCTGTTACGGGTGTGATATGCTTATTCATAGCTACCTCGATAATTTGCGTATCGTTGGTGGTTAGAAGCCCCGTTAGTGTTGGTAGCACTGCGGGGTTTTGCTTTTTCTGTTGCAATACAAATGCAATTACGTTGTAATTACATAATTCAGATAATACGAGGATTGTAATTACAATGTCAAGAGATAAAACCAAAACCGACCAATACCAAATGCGGCTGCCGCATGAATTCAGAGAACAACTTGAGTCTGAAATGAAAAAAGATGGTGATACATCGCTGGCTACATGGATTAAGCGCGTTCTCCGCAAAGAACTACAATCTCGCGGTATCGAACCCAAAGGCTGAACCGAGTGAATATCGTTCACATGGTTACTATACTGAACCAACCCGATATCATCGGGGAGCCTCTGAACTGACCCAATACCATTGGGGTAGTCTGCATAACGTTGAATGAAGACAGCCGCCACGCTGTCTTTCTTCGTTTGCGGGTAGCTGGCTGTTACGCACATCTCATCCGACACCAGACACACACAGACCGGCCAATGAGAGGATTTCTTCTGGCAGGTATTCATTGGTTTACCTCTACATACTGTGCTAACCAACGCTGCGCCAGCTCAGTGAGTTGAGCTTTTCTTTGGGGTGTGATGGTATCCACATCGAGAAATGCACAGTTACGGGCTTCCAGATACGCCAGCAGTTTTAACTGTCCGGCATTCATATTATCTCTGATGTCTTTACTCTTAATTCCTTTACGTTTCGCCCACTGAACAGGGTCAATACCCAGTACCAGTTTATTGATAAAACGGGATTCGTTGCTGTATGCAAAACCTTTCTGGTTATCGCCCGTGCGTTCGATATAGCCTTTCATAGCCTCAGCCATATTTTTATGATCCTCACACGCGGCCACACGATTTTTACGCCAGTTTTGCAGAGCCGCTTTTTGTTCCTCCGGGGCAATTTTGTGTAATCGTTCCTCGCATTCAATAAAATACTGACGAGCTAACCGGCCTTGGTCGTTACGTTCGACCATTGATAATTCTTTGCCCATATTGATACTGGCAATGTAATCAAACTCAATGCGCTGACGGGATTTTGACCTCCCCGAAACGGGGGAGATCAAATTTTCGACAATGACGTAATCGACGTACTCAATAAAACCGTACTGCTTAATTCGCCCCTTAATCCATGTCGTAAAATCACGGCCTACCCTGAGAAACGAATGTAACTTTCTGGTACTGACAGACTGAATTTCTTTACCACCGATATTGCTATTAGCAACCGGAATTAAGTTATTAAAACTATTGTCAATCTTGATTTCAGAGTGAGCGAAGCCCTGACCCATTACGGTCATTTTCTTTTTCATAATTTCGTCTCTTTATTTAATTAATAAGAGCTGTCGCGACAACAAGCATAGCTTGGACTAATTCATACGCAAACGAACGCAAATTCGTATTTTTATTAATTGCGTGCAATTGCAGACTAATTCTGTTAGTTCGGTTTCCGACTATATGGGTTATTTACATTGTCTACTGCTGGTGGATTATGAACCCATAAAAGCAGGTCACTCAGTAGCCAAGCACAGGAGTTGCGCCCCAATGCTTTACGGGCAGGGAAACGGCCTTCTTTTTCGAGTGTATAGGCTGTGGTGCGGGAAATTGATGTAATGCGCTGGCGATCCTTCTCACGAATAAGGCGGTCATACTGTTCACCATACTCCGCAAGGATTGAGCGGCGCGATTCCGGTGTTGGTGTTGAAAATTGATATTCCATGTGACCCTCACTGTATGAATGTTTATATGTCCATTCTGATCTGAAAAACATACAGTTTCCAGTGAATTAAGAATCTTTTAATACACAAATACTTACTAATAAAAAAATAAATTTTCTAGTTAAATAATTAATTTCTTATAAGAAATTCATCCCTCTTTTAAAGTCAGTGCTTAATGTATATCCACCTTTAAAATCAATATATTACAAGGAATTAACAAATAACATCACAATAAGATTCAATGTTAAAGGATGGCAGTCTTTGATAATAGCTGACTGTAAAAAACAATAGATTTACATTTATTATCAATAGCATAATTAAAAGATAGATGCTGTTTAGATGAACAGTAATCAAATGATTTTAATAAAAAATATCTTCATTCATTATCGTTCATTAACAGTCACGGCTGGTCACTGCTGGTTATTATCAGACACTACCAGACGCTTGTAGCGGCTTCCAGACACTTATAGCCACTACTAAGCATCGGTGAGAGAAAAACGCCATGATATATGGGCATCATTAAAACCACTTGAAACCACTTGAAGCCGTTTGAACTCTCTTGAACTCTCTTATAATTACAATGCTCAGTAACACTCTGTTTTCAGAAAAATTTTTTATCATTCATTCTTTTCGTACTGAAGTAAATTTAGTGCTTCTGCTATTTTTTTATCTATAGTTGCTCGTGACAACCCACTGTTAGAAATATTAGAGTTTTCAGCTAATTTCATAATTGAATCCCTTATTGAAGAAACTCTTATTTTTTCCCCATCATAATATGAACCACCTACTTTTTGCGCTAAGAGAGAAATAGTAAGACCTAGCAGCTTATATGTATTTACTTCTTCATTTTCTTTTTTATATAATCCTCTTTTATTTTTACTTAACTCGATACCCACAGCTTCCAATTCGAATCCGCCTAATTTTTTTAAAACCTCCTTTCCTTTCTGCCTAGAAGCAATTTGTGCAACAGCAGATAAACATCTGTCTTTAATTGGTTGAGGCGTAATTTCATCATCAATCAGTAGATATGCAAGAGCAAACATATAATCAGCATCCTGTTCAACAGCTATGGACCTATCAAATAATCCTGACGCATTAAACCACTTTTTTATATGCCTTTGATATATTTCATAATCCTCTATTCTATCTTCGGGTATTTCATCTATACGCAGCTCTGGATCTAATCCACATAACAATAAGGATAATTGTTTTACATTCAATAATGGAGACTTAGCTTCTCTTTCAAATAACCCTAATTTTCTAAAGCTTGCCATATAATTAAACCTTTATCATTTGAATTTAAAAATAACCATATTACCAGGGTCATCAGATAATATATTTAATCGACCACACCATTTATTTAAAGCATCAAGCTTTTCAGGTAGATACTGACTGCGATTATAAATTGCCATAATACCGGGCAGTGAGTGACCCAATAGCTGCTCAACAATATGAGGCGATATCCCCATATCATTTAATTTTGTTGCAAATGACCGCCGTAGATCGTGAAGTGTCCATGCTTCGGTGTGTTCCAATTTCTTCCAGAGATTACGGCCGAACTGAGAAACAGCCTCCGGAGTTTTTAATTCCCCCAGCAAATACCCGCTTTTATAGTTCAGGTGGTACATTTTTTCGAGTAATGGCCGCATATTTTCAGGAACGGGGCGGATAATCTTTTCATCTGTTTTTGTATGCTCACGCGGGACCGTCCAGAGCCAGTTTTCAAAATCCCATTCATTCCACTGAGACAGCCTGGCCTCATGCGACCGGCAGCCAAAAACAATCAATATCCGCAGTAAATAGCTATAGTACGGCCAATGCTTATCTGTTTCCGTCGATTCCCATAACTGACCCAATTCTTTATCAGACAGAACCCGATCGCGCTTATTTTGCTTCTTCCCCACATCAGGGATAGTTAAATCATCCAGCGCATTACTGACTGCATACCGGCGAACCCGGCAAAATTTCAGAGCCTGTTTACACATCTGGAATACGTAACCAGTCGCAACCGGGGATTCCTTTCTGGCACGGTCAAAACATTTCAGCCAATAACGGGTTTCACAGTCACTCAGAGCCATTTCACCGATATAAGGATAAATATGCTTTTCCAACTGAGAAATGTGTCGGACAACGTTTGCACGGTTCTCTCTGGCGTAGTTTTCTATCCAGTATTCCAGAGCATCCCTGACGGTGACAGGTTTCAGTGATTCCTGAGTATCAAGATTAAGCTGTAGTTTCGGATCTTTGCCGGATGCCAGCCAGTTACGGCATTTATCACGTAGCTCCCTGGCTTCTTTCAGACTCATATCCGGATAACGCCCCAGTGTCAGCCGGTTCAATTTCTTACCATCAAGGCGATATGTAAACACCCAGCTTACACCACCAGCAACTGACACCTTTGCACTGAGACCGGCACCATCAGCCACAAACTCAATTTTAGAGACTGGTTTCCCGTACAGTGACCTGACCTTTTTATCACTCAGCTTATTTAGTTCATTTGCCATATCAGCCCGGATTGTTTATACAAATGTTTATACACAGTCTGCTGTAAGAATCCGAAAAGGTCAATAAACACTGGAACAATACACAGTATCACATTTTCATATCTATATGATTTTCAATAAATTTAAAACAACTCAGGATAGCGTAAGAACATGTTTTTCTAAAATACGGCATGAACTAAGTAGTACCGTACAATGCATTGAACTAAAAAGCCTTTTCAGGATAACTGAAAGGGCTTTTTTGTTGCCTTTATCATAAGTAATTCCACCTCATTGTCTTTCACTTCCCCGCTGTGTTTAATAATACTGTAACGGCTTGCCCAACGAACAGGATTCTGTATGCACCGCGGTTCAGAATATAAAGGGAGTTATATGGATAATCAGTATCTATTATTATATGGAAGCTTCTTATATGCATGATTATATGAGAGGCGGGTTTACCTATAACGAAATGGGCAAACTGCCGGGATATCCGGAGCAGAAGGACAGCGCTGAACTGTATAGTGGTGCCTCATTTGTGGCCGGTGCGGTGTGTTTTTGTTTTTATGTCCGCGCACACCTTAAGTACCGGAAATATCGCCGTCAGTAATATCTTAATCCCCCCTTTTCCTCTCCCGGGGATAAACACAATTAAAAAGCAACAACCGGAGTGTTCCGTTTCTTTTTCTCTTCCATGATAACCGCAGATATTTCGCCGGGCAGCGAAGCATTGATTTTCCTGTCCGCTACTATCCCCGGTACAGCAGCCCGGATATCAGGAGAGAGAAATGAACACACTGCAACAGGCATTACATCAATCATTACAGGCGGTTCAGGCGGAGAATTCCCCGGCATTGATACACAGCGGGAAATTACTGAATTTTACACCGTCACAAATTTCACAGCTGCAGGATGATCTGCAGTGCCTGTACGGGCAGCCGCTGCCGCGTTTTCCGGATCCGCAGGATATCAGCGGCAAACTGGAGGCAGCACAGCGACTGCACCGGCAAATTCCCGCGCAGAACGGGGTGCTGTGGCAGCATTTCCGGAAAGAAGCCGCAAAGCTGAACCCGGCGGATGATGCTGCTCTGACTGATGTGCTGCTCCGCTGGCTGTTCACCCGCCTCTCTGCCGCAGACCATACCTGAACGAAAACGCCTTTTCCGGGCAGCAGAAAAGGCGTTACTGTTTTTCATCAAACCAGGGCTGCTGAAATAACCGGATGATCAGCGCGAGATTTTCCTGTCCGACAGCGGCGCCAATTTCATCACACAATCCGGTTTTGATGGCTTCATAGGTGTCATAGCATTGCTGCCCGTGAGGTGTCATTTTCACCCCTTTGAGCTTTTTACTGCCCTGAACATCAAAGATGGTGATTAATCCCTTCTCTTCCATCTGGCGGATGAATTTATGAATCGCCTGACGGGAGATGGTCACTGTCGCGGAAATATCGGCTATGGATACCGGCTGGTCATACACCCTCGATAAAATGTACCACTCCGAATTACTCATGTGAATTTCGCTCCGGACATTCCAGAGCGCATCAATCCGCTCACGGAGCAGTGTGTGCCGCTCACTGATAAGGTCGATAAAATCCAGGTCGTTTAATGCAATTTTCACGCGCTCACCCCTTTCCTTTTTGTGCAGTATACCAAAAACACTTCGTCAACTAAGTTGACCATTATCGCAAAGTGCGTTACTTTCCTTTTCGTCAACCTGGTTGATGAAATAATAGGATAAGAATGTGACTACAGAGGCAGCAATACAGGTACGCCACCCGAAAATGATGCTGAGCGTACTGATGGCCGGGACATTTACCGGTCTGTTCGGGGAAACCGCATTAAATATGGCGCTCACCAATCTGATGAGCCAGTTCTCTCTCTCCGCCGGTCAGGCGCAGTGGCTGGTGACCGGCTATCTGCTGACGCTGGCGGTGTTTGTACCGGTGTCGGCGTTTCTGGTGCGCTGGTTTAATACCAGAGTACTGATCCTCACGGCGCTGTGTGTGTCACTCGCCGGTTGTCTGATTGCCGCACTGGCCCCCGGTTTTGCGGTACTGCTTCTGGGGCGGGTTATTCAGGCCGTCGGTACCGGAGTGATATTGCCTGTGATGATGAGTGCGGCACTGCTCATTTTCCCGGTCTATCAGCGCGGGATGGTGATGGGAATGGTGGGGATTGCGATTACCCTGGCTCCGGCACTGGGGCCGACCATTTCCGGCTTTATTATCACCCTGTTCAGCTGGCATGCCATTTTCTGGCTCAGTGCGCTGGTCTATGCCGCCATCATTTTACTTGCCGTGAAGTCTATTGCGCCGATTGGTGATATCACCAGACCGCGTATCGATATTCTGTCTCTCCTGCTTTCCTCCGCCGGATTCAGCGGCATCATCTACGGGCTGGCTATCCTGGCGGAACACAGCCTGCGTGATCCCGCTGTCTGGGGTTCCCTGCTGGCGGGGGTTCTCTGCCTTGCCGTATTTTCCCGCCGTCAGACGCACATGGCGATGCCGATGATCCACCCGGATGTTTTCCGCAATCCGCTGTTTATTATTGGCCTGATCATGATGATCCTGAGCATGATGAGTGTGCTCTCCGCCGCGATTATTCTGCCGGTATTCCTGAAAGATGTGCTGATGCTGAGCGCGGCAATGGCCGGGATCCTGCTGCTGCCGGGCAATATTATCAATGTGGTGTTCTCACCACTTGTCGGTTTTCTCTATAACCGGTTTGACTCACGTCCGTTTGTGGTCTGCGGCTCTCTGTTTATGCTGATGAGTTCTGCGCTGTTTCTGTATGCCGTCGGGGAGAATGCACCAGTGTGGCAGATTGTCGCCGCCTTTATGCTCCTGTGCCTGGGTGTCACCTGTGTGATTATGCCCGCGCAGACTACCGCGATGAGTGCTTTACCCGCCCGGTTATATGGTGATGGCTCCGCCGTCTGGAATACCTTTTATCAGGTGGCCGGCGCCGTCGGTACCGCATCGGCTATCTCTCTGATGTCTTTTTACCGTGATGCGGCAGCAACACAGCAGACAGAAACCGCCGCACTGGCGTCAGGGATCCATGCCGTATTCTGGCTGAGCCTGCTGCTCGGTCTGATATCACTGGTTTTCGCCTTCTTCCTGAAAAAACCGCATCTGCAGAATGATGCGGCGTAATCACCTGTATTAACCCTGATGGCTGCTCCGGCAGCCTTTTTCATTATTTATCACTGCCGTCATCCGCACACATGCCTTTTATGACGGTAATAATTATCATTCAATGAGATAATATGTATGACTGCACTTTACCGCCCTTCCCTGTTCCGGCTTTCACTGGCGGCTTTACTGGTTGCCGGTGTCTGCCACGCCGCTGAAGATGAAATCGTGGTCACCGCCGCACCGCCTGCCGTCAGTCCGCTGGAAAATAACGGCACTTACCGCGCCACACACAGCGACAGCGCCACCAAAACCGCCACGCCGCTGAATAAAGTTCCTTCCTCGGTCTCCGTGATCAGTGAGGAGGAGATCACCGCCCGCAATCCTGCCACACTGAAACAGGCGCTGGGATACACTCCCGGCGTGGTGACCGGCACCTCCGGCAGCTCATCCGTTTTCGACAGTGTGATGATGCGCGGCTTCCATAATGTCAGCCAGAATATTTACCTTGATGGTCTGAAAGTTCAGGGGGATATGTATGCGGAGAGCCGGATGCTGCCGGAATTTATGCAGCGGATTGATGTGCTGAAAGGCCCGGCGTCGGTGCTTTACGGACAATCCAATCCGGGCGGTGTGGTCACCATGACATCCAAACGCCCGCAAATGACCCCGCTGCGGGAAATCCGCTTACAGGCGGGAAATCACCACCTGTGGCAGACGGGTTTTGATCTCAGCGATGCCCTCAATGATGAGGAAACGCAGGCATATCGTCTGACGGGAACATTGCATGATCAGCATCAGCAGCAACAGGGGGAGCGGGAGCGGTATTATGCTTTGCAGGGTTCTTATCTCTGGCAGCCGGATGATGCCACTTCTTTACTGCTTACCGCTCAGGCCATGAATGCCCCGCGCAACGGCTATTACGGCTGGCTGCCGCGTGAAGGTACCGTTGACGGCGGTGCTGCCGGGAAATTGCCCGCCGGGTTTAACGAAGGCGAGCCGGGCTATAACCGTTTTGAACGGCAGCAGAGACTGTTCGGCTGGCAGTTTGATCATGCATTCAATGATAACTGGTCTCTGCATCAGGGCGTGCGTTACCAGCACATCAGCACCAACTGGCGCACTATTTACGGCAGCGGATTATGCAGCAGCAATCCGGCGGCCTGTTACGGCGTACCGCAGCAGGATCTCTCATCCACACTCTCCCGCAGCCATATACGTAATGACGAACGGCTGTCCGGCCTGGTCACTGATACCCATGTCATCCACAACATCAGCGGCCACGGCTGGCGCAATACCCTGATGACGGGTGTGGACTACTCACAACTGCGCAACCGGATGACTAATGAGATGGGCGTTGCCGCTCCGCTGGATCTGCAATCCCCGCAATACGGTAATCTGACAACAATGCCCCTGGCAGACAGCGGTACTGTTAATAAAAATCACCAGACCGGGATCTACGCTCAGGATCAGCTTTTTCTGAAGAACTGGACATTCACTCTCGGCGGCCGCTATGACGAAAATACCAGCAAATCCCGCAGCCACGATAACCTCAGCGGCGCAGACAGCGCACATCACCAGACAGACAGAGAATTCACCTGGCGCGGCGGGGTGAATTATCAGCTGCCTTATGGTTTCGCTCCGTATTTCAGCTACAGCGAATCCTTTGAGCCAAGCACTGCGGCCACGGTCAGCGGCAAACCGCTGGATCCGTCGCGCGGCAAACAGTATGAGGCCGGACTGAAATACCTGCCGGAAAATGCCGCGCTGTCTGCCACACTCGCTGTCTACGAACTGAACAAAAACAATAACCTGCACCGTGATCCTCTGAATCCGTTTTTCAGTGTTCAGGGCGGAAAAATCCGTTCGCGGGGGATTGAGCTGGAAACCAAAGCGGCGCTGACCTACAACTGGAACCTGATCGCCGGCTATGCCTATACCGATACCCGTTTCCGTCAGCAGGAGGAGAATGCCAATCATCACCCCGCTATGGTACCGGCGCACACAGCCTCACTGTGGACAGATTACACCTTTGACAGCACACCGCTCAGCGGCCTGACTATCGGCGGTGGCGTGCGTTATAACGGCAAAACACAGGGGGATGATGCCAACAGTTTCACCGTACCCGCCTATACCGTGGCGGATATGATGCTGCGCTACCGGCTTGATAACCTCCCTGCCCTTGAGGATGCGGAAATCGCGCTGAATATCAATAATCTGTTCAATAAGCATTATGTTTCCGCCTGCTTTACAGATGCGGCATGCAGCTGGGGTAATGACCGGCAGATAACCACCACACTGACCCTTCACTGGTAAAACAGATAAAAAAGGGGATTCCGTATTAAACCGGAATCCCCGAAAAGGCGGGATCACTAAGAGAGACCGCTGCCCGCCGCAGCGCACTGCACATCAGGCCTTATTCATCGCCTGAGTAAAAAATTCATCACTGTAAGCCTGTGCGAAGTGGAAGGAGGCCATCCGTTCCGCCAGACGGAAGAACGCTTCCACTTCCTGCGTATTGAGGATTTTCCGGTCACGGATGCGTGTTTCCAGCTCAGTCAGGGCGTTACGGGATAACCGGGTCACTTCCGGGAGATCAAAGCCGGTCAGCACGCCATTTTGTTTGCGGATCACACCGTCGGCCAGCACAGTATCGACATCACCGGTATGTGTCATCTGCACCACACTGCCTGCGGCGTGCACCGGTGCCACAAAACCATCTCTGTGGCGGATAATAATGATGTCCGCTTTTTTCCCGGCCACCAGCGAGCCGATCTCGTTTTCCATGCCCAGCACCTGCGCTGCGCCGAGAGTTGCCCAGTGCAAAGCCTCGCGGACGGTCGGGGTGATTTCAAACGGCATGGTATCGCGCTGATGTACTTTTTCATTCGCCAGCGCACGTTCAATCTGCAGTGCCATATTCATCTGGGTGAACAGATCATCTGTTGTCACACCGGTGAAATCTGTTCCGAGTGCAAACGGGATCCCATACTCCGCACAAGGCTGATAAGGCAGAAAACCCATCCCCATCTGTAACTCGCTGGACGGCGTACTCGCCACATGGCCGCCGCTTTTGGCGATCAGCTTCCAGTCTTCGCCGGTCAGCCCGTTACTGTGGGCATGGATATGTCCCGGCAGCAGTAAACCGTGATCGTCCAGTTCACGCAAACCGCGCAGCAGAACAGAGGTTTTGGCCGCCCCGGTGTGTGAGGCGTGTTTCAGACCGAGATCATCCGCCAGACGGATCTGTTTTGCCGATTCAGCAAACGGTACTGTACCGGGATCGGAAATCAGCATCCCGGCCGCCAGCCGATCCTGGTCGCGGAACAGAGTTTCGGCGATCTCACGGGCGCAATCACGCCGTGCATCCATGGAAGCAAACCCGGCGGGTTTAAAATCATAGACCTGCATACCATAACCGTAGACACCACGGATACCGCTGTCCTTCATAGCAGCGACAGCATTAGCGGCATGTTCCGGTGAGTTAACGCAGTCATTCACCTCATAAACCGTTGTCGTACCGGCATTCAGGGCGCTGATATTGCCGTTCAGGACAGCAGCGTACATATTGTCCGCCGTCATCATTGCGCCGAATGCATGGAAGGTATTGATAAGAAATGCCGGTAACGACTCTTCCGCCGAGACACCACGGAACAGCGCCATCCAGTTATGACGGTGGGCATCGATCATACCGGGGGTGACAATTGCCCCTTGTGCATCAATCACCTGAGCATCCGTATGATGATCAAATGCCTGTATATCGGCACTGATTGCGCTGATCCGGTTACCCTCGATCAGTATCGCGCCATTGATAATATCGCCGGTGGCATCATCCATTGTGATGATTGTGCCGCCGCGAATGATTTTTTTATTCTTTTCCATGCAGGCCTCTCTGGTTAATATCAAAAATGTACCATACAGTACATTATAATCTGATTATAAAATCAACCTGTAAATCGGCAGCATAAAATCCATCTCATTTTCCGGGAAAAGAACACGTTTATTCTTCCTTCCGGGATAAAAAAGAAAATAATTCTTATTTTTCAGCAAAATATCCCGTAATTTCTGACAGGAAAAAATAAGAAATCCGCGCGTTTTTACCTCATTTTTTGCGCCGTACTGACATAAAAACTCAGCACAAAACATCAACAAAGCGTAAAACAAAGGTCTTAAGCACTGAAACAATCCCGCGGAAAGATCACCTGAGAAGAAAAATAACCAAACCAACCTGTTGTTATCTCTGCTGTTATTGTCATGTACTTATGAATTAATTTAATTAATTTATAAAGTTTTCTCTATAGTTTCCGATAACCAGTCATTTACTGAGTATCCGGAGGAATGATGCTTCTGCGCAGCATTAAAATCAGTACGAAACTCTTCGTGGCTTTTGGCTTTTCCATTCTGCTGATGGTCATCAGCGCCACACTGTCGGTTGTCAGCCTGAATAACGCCAATGACGGCATCCGCGATATCCTGGACGAGGATTATCCGGTTACGGTAAAAGCAAACTTACTGATTGATTATTTTCATGATTTTGTCGGCATTCAGCAACTCCTGCTGCTGGATGATAAAAACCCTCAGATTCGTCAGCTGGCCGCCGGTGCTTCTGAAACCAGTAAAAAAATCACCCTGATTCTGGATGAATTTAATGAGACGCTGAAGGATGAGGCATCTCAGAACATCCTGAAAGAGATCCGCTCAGTCCGCCAGCAGTACCTCACCTCACAGCACCGTATGGTTCAGTTCTCACAAAACGGAGATGAAGCCTCCGCAATCAATGAGATGGTGAATACTACCGCCGGTATTCAGCGCGCTTACCGCGACAATGTGATGCAGTTAATCGCCATTCAGGATGCGCATATGAAAGAGGCGGGAAATCAGGTGGAAAGTAATTTCAAAACCAACCGTCTCCTGCTGATCACCCTGACCATCATCAGTGCCATCGTCAGTGCCGTACTGGCGCGGATTATTGTGGTCAGTATCACCCGTCCGCTGGACAAAGCCGTCACGCTTGCCCGCGCCATTGCACAGGGGGATCTGACACAGGAGGTCAATGTCACGCATCATGATGAAACCGGGGTGCTGCTTAATGCCCTGGCTGAAATGCAGGTGCATTTGCAGGATATCGTGACTGAGGTGAAAAACGGCGCAGTCAGCCTGTCTGCCACCGCAGAGCAGATTGTTGCCGGTAACCAGAACCTGGCCGCCCGCACGGAAGAACAGGCCGCATCAGTGGAGGAAACTGCCGCCTCAATGGAGCAGATCACCGCGACCGTGAAAAACACCGCCGCCAATACCCTTAAGGCAACCACACTGTCAGCAGATACCGCCGGGGTAGTGAAACACAATGGCGAAATGATGGAGCAGGTGACGGATAAAATCCGTATGATCAACACGACTGCCACCCGGATGTCAGACATTATCAATCTGATTGATTCTATTGCGTTCCAGACCAATATTCTGGCGCTGAATGCCGCTGTGGAAGCCGCCAGAGCCGGTGAGCACGGACGCGGTTTTGCGGTGGTGGCCGGTGAAGTCCGCCTGCTGGCACAGCGCAGCGCCGATTCCGCCGGAGAGATCCGTACCCTGATTGAAAACTCGGCCGGTCAGACCCGCGAGGGATTACAACTGGTGGAGGAAGCCGCTGAATCACTGCGCGGTATTGTCAGTAACGTCAGCCAGATGGATGATTTACTGCATGAAATCGGCCACGCCAGCCATGAACAGACTGACGGGATCACCCAGATCAACAGCGCTATCGGGCTGATTGATTCCGCCACCCAGCAGAATGCCACCCTGGTGGAACAGTCTGTTGCCGCAGCCTCCTCCCTGAATGAGCAGGCCGGTACACTCAATGAGATGGTCGGTGTCTTTCAGCTTGCCGGAACACCGTCTTAATAATGCGCAGACAGATAACGGGCATGGCTGCCCGTTATCACTGTTCCGGACGGCTGTCAGAGAAAACCGTACATGGCGGAAAAGAACCAGCCGCACACGCAGGAAACCCCGACACCGATCAGTCCCGGTGCAATAAAGCTGTGGTTAATCACAAAACGCCCGATTTTGGTGGTACCTGAGCGGTCGAACTGGATAGCTGCCAGGTCACTCGGGTAGGTCGGCAGAATATAGTAACCGTAACAGGCCGGTGCGGATGCCACGATATAGGCCGGATTCACCCCGATAGCCAGCGCCAGCGGAACCACGGCCGCCAGAGCCGCCGCCTGCGAGTTAACAAACTTGGACACCAGCAGCAGCACCACGGCATACGCCCACGGATATTCTTTGACCAGCGATCCCAGCACACTCTCAATCTGCTCAAGGTGAGCACCGAACATGGTTTCCGCCATCCACGCGATACCGTAAACCGCCACAATCGCGATCATCCCCGAGCGAAATACTTCATTCTTCGAAATGGATGCCGGTTTGGTATCGGTAAAGATGATAATTAATGCCCCGGCCAGCAGCATAAAGATCTGAATAACCAGAACCATCGACAGCGGCTTGCCGTCAAAGACCGGCCTCAGCCACGGAAAGGCCCCCAGAGATGCCACGACCGCGATAGAGGCCAGAAAGATCCACATTGCCAGCCAGTTACTGGCCGGTAATTTTTTATTGAGCAGCGTGGCGGTATCGCCGTAGACGTATTTCCGGTTTTCTGGTTTTGCGATAAACGACTGAAATTCCGGATCCTTATCCAGATCTTTGCCGCGATACCAACTGAAGATACCGATGCACAGTATCCCGATCAGGGTGGACGGAATGGTGATCGCCAGCAGATCAACAAAGCCCAGATGTTTGCCGTTGATGGTCACATCCCCCAGCATGGCGACCAGGGAGACCACCGCAACCGACACCGGACTGGCGATTATCCCCATCTGGGAACCGATTGTACTGGCTGCCATCGGCCTTTCCGGGCGGATATTATTTTTAATCGCGACATCATAAATGATAGGTAAGATGGTGTAGACGACGTGCCCGGTACCGCACAGAATAGTCAGCAGACAGGTCACAAACGGCGCCACAATCGAGACATATTTCGGGTTACGCCGCAGCAGACGCTCTGCTATCTGCAGCATCACATCCAGTCCTCCGGATGCCTGTAAGGTAGCCGATGCCGCCACGACCGCGATAATCACCAGCATTACATCCACCGGCGGCTTTCCGGGCTTTAAGTGGAAAACAAAAACCAGAAGCACCAGGCCTATCCCGCCCAGTAAACCCAGGGCAATCCCGCCTTTACGCGCCCCGTAAAACAGACAGATCAATACCACGACAAGCTGGATAGCAAAATCCATAACTAACTCCTTTTAGGTACTTAAAAATCCGTGGGTCTGTATCACCTGGTTTCACTATAAAGCGCACAAAATAACAATTTTTTGATGTAAACGATAAAAATTGCCGGAAAACAGAACAGTTTTCCTATAACAGTGACGGAGGTAAAAAAAGGCCGGAGAGGTATTCAGGGGATGGATACAAACCGGTAACCAATACCGGTTTCGGTGATGAAATGCTGAGGACGTGCCGGGTCAGTTTCCAGTTTCTGGCGCAGATGCCCCATATAAATACGCAGATAATGGGCGTGTTCAACCGCATTCGGTCCCCACACTTCATTGAGCAGTTGCCGCTGAGTCAGCACTTTGCCGCTGTGGCCGATCAGAATAGTCAACAGGCGGAACTCAATCGGTGTGAGATGAACTTCCTCCCCGCCTTTACTGACCTGACGCGCGGCAATATCCACACAGATATCCCCGAACTCATAAACAGGATCATTTTTTTCACTGCCGGGATAGCGGCGCATCAGCACCCGCAGCCGCGCCTGTAACTCACCGACACCAAAGGGTTTGGTCATATAGTCATCCGCACCGGCATCCAGGGCGGCAATTTTGTCATGCTCACTGTCACGGGCAGAAAGCACCAGCACCGGCACGGAGCTCCACTGACGGAACTCCTGCACAAAGGTGATGCCGTCGCCGTCCGGCAGACCGAGGTCGAGGATCACCAGATCCGGTTTGCGGGTCGCTGCTTCCACCAGTCCGCGTGCCAGGTCTTCCGCTTCAAACACACGCACAGAATCCCCTTCCAGCGCAGTGCGCAGAAGGCGGCGGATCCCTTTTTCATCTTCAATAATCAGTACAGTGGTCACAACGGGTTATCATCTTCATCAATCACAGGCGGGTCTTCACAGGGTAGACGGATATGGAAGCTTGCGCCACCCCCGTCACGGTTTCCGGCTAAAATAGTGCCGCCGTGCACTTCTGCAATCGCCCGGCAGATAGCCAGCCCGAGGCCGATCCCCGGAATGGCGGATTCTTTCTGGCCGCGCGAAAATTTCTCAAATATCTGCGCTTCCTGTCCGGCCGGGATGCCCGGGCCGTTATCCCACACTTCAATATCAATCATATTGTCCGACAACCGCGAGCGGATGCCAATCTGCGCCTGCGGCCCGGCGTATTTTATCGCGTTTTCCAGCAGATTGATCAACACCCTTTCAAACAGCGGGCCGTCCGCGCAAATCAGCTGCATCGGGTCATTGAGGTCAATCTGCACCGAATCTGTATCAAAACGCGGTTTCAGCATTTGCAGGGCACTGCCGATCACCTCTTCCAGCGGCAGCCACTCTTTATTGAGATTAAAACCGCCGGACTGGATCCGCGCCATATCCAGCAGGTTATTGACCAGCCGTGTGGTGCTGAGAATGTGCTGGCGGATCTCATTGGCCTGCGCGGCATACGGCGAGCCTTCGCTGGTCAGATCCAGCGTCAGAATTTCCGCCTGACCAAACAGCACGGTCAGCGGTGTGCGCAGATCATGAGACAGCGCCGCCAGCAGCGAGTTACGCACCTGCTCACGTTCACTGACCAGCCGTGACTGCGCCTCGCGTTCTGTCAGCGTGCGGCGTTCCAGCGCCCCGGCCGCCAGCAGGATCAGGGTTTCCAGCAGCCGCTGTTGTTCGGGGATCAGCAACTGACGGCGGTTATACGGCTCCACAATCACCACGCCGTACACTTTCTCTGTCGTGCAGACCGGCAAAATCTGATACGGCACACCGGGCAGTGTGCCGGTGCCGAACCCGGCGGGCTGGCCTTTGTCATAACTCCAGCGGATGATGGCATCGTCACGGCCGTTATCCGCCACCCCGCCCCCGGCCGGGATCAGGTTACCCTGTTCATCCGGCAGCAGCATTTCGCAGCGGGCATGCAGGCTGTGGCTGATAAAGTGGCAACTGACCGAGGCAATATCATCCGATTCCCGCGCCACCGCCAGCGCTTTCGACATTTCATACAGATGCCAGGTGCGCTGTTCGCGGTAACGTGCCACCCTGGCCTGATAGCGGACACCGGCAGTCAGGCTGCCGATCACCAGCCCGACGGTCATCATCACCGCGAAGGTGAGCAGATACTGCATATCCGAGACAGCCAGCGTGCCTTTCGGGTTGATAAGAAAGATATCAAAGCTGATAACGTTAATAATGGTGGCAAACACAGAAGGCCAGCGCCCGTAAAACCGCGCCACCACCACCACGCCCAGGATATAGAGCATTACCAGGTTGGCGTTATCAAAGGCCATCAGCCAGTGATGCGCCATCAGGGTAGTGACGGCACAAATCAGTGCCGCAACCACACAACCCTGTAAATCAGTTTTGTGTTTATCCAGGAACGGCCGGTTGTCGCTGAATTTTTCGCGGTTTTCCGGCTGCCGGTCCTGCGGGGCTATCATGACCACATCCAGATCAGCGGCACTGCGGCTGAGCTGTTCCTGTAATTTGTCGCGCCGCCACCAGGATGTCCGCTCATGACGGACAATCATAATTTTGCCGAGGTTGTTCTCCCGCGCATAGCGGATCACCGCACGGCTCTCCTCCGGCTCCGCCAGGGTTGCGGTGGTGGCCCCCAGTTGCTGCGCCAGTGACAGAGTGGTGAGGATAGTACGCCGCTGCGGTGACGGCAGCTTATGGCGTGCGGGGGTTTCGACAAAAATGGCATGCCAGTCACTGCCGAGCCGTGCCGCCAGCCGGGCTGCGGCACGCACCAGTTTTTCATTGCCGCCGTCCGGACGCAGACAGACCAGAATCGCATCCCGGGTGTGCCAGACTTTCTCCTGACCTTTCCGCTCCCGCCAGGCTCGCATCTGTTCATCCACCCGGTCGGTGGTCCGCCGCAGCGCCAGTTCACGCAGTGCCAGCAGATTACCTTTGCGGAAAAAGTGCTCAATCGCCCGCTCCGCCTGAGCAGGGAGATACACTTTACCCTCGCGCAGTCTGTCGAGCAGGTCGTCCGGGGTTAAATCCACCAGCACGATTTCATCGGCTGCATCAAACACCGGGTCCGGCACGGTTTCGCGCACACGAACACCAGTCACGCCGCCGACAATGTCGTTCAGGCTTTCCAGGTGCTGCACATTGATGGTGGTGAGGACATCGATCCCGGCATTGAGCAGCTCTTCCACATCCTGCCAGCGTTTCGGGTGGCGGGCGCCGGGGATGTTGGTGTGCGCCAGTTCGTCCATCAGGATCACTGCCGGATGGATCGCCAGCGCACGGTCGAGATCAAACCCCGCCACCTGCCGTCCCCGGTAGTTATGCTTTTTCAGCGGCAGAATGCGCAGCCCTTCCAGCAAGGCAGCGGTTTCACTGCGGCCGTGGGTTTCCACCACCCCGGCCAGCACATCAATGCCCTGCTCACGCAGCCGCTGCGCCTCTTTCAGCATGGCGTAGGTTTTCCCGACACCCGCACAGGCACCGAAGAAAATCTTCAGTTTCCCGCGCGGGCGCTCTGTGACCTGTGCCAGTAACTGGTCAGGATCGGGACGCAGTGGCTCATCATACATAATGCTGTCCTTCCGTTAGTTCAGGCTGGTTTTGTCCGCCGCATGTGCATCCAGCGCCAGATTCAGTGCCAGCACATTGACGACCGGCACACCGGTAAATGCAGGCACCGGCGTGGTGATATGTTCGCGGATCAGTTTTTCCACTTCAGCCTGTGTCATATTACGCGCTTTGGCAACACGCGGTGCCTGCCAGTAAGCGGCGTCCGGAGAGATGTCCGGGTCCAGCCCGCTGGCAGAGGCGGTCACCAGGTCAACCGGCACCGGGCGGGAAGCATCCGGGTTTTCCGCTCTTAATGTTTCTGCCCGCTGCGCCACCCGCTGTAACAGTTCCGGGTTACCGGTGCTCAGGTTGCTGCCGCCGGAACTCAGGGCGTTATACGGATGCTCTGCTGTTTCTGACGGGCGTCCGTGAAAATAGCCGGGCTGTGTGAACTGCTGGCCGATCAGCGCCGAGCCTTTGACTTCGTTATTCACTTCAATCAGTGAACCGTTGGCCTGGCGGGCAAACCACCACTCCCCGAGCGAGGTGGTCAGCAGAGGATAAAATACCCCTGTTACCAGTGCCAGAACCAGAAATATTATGATTGCGGGACGTATCTGACTCATTGTTTATCCTTATACTAACCCTGTCAGGGTCAGTAACATATCTATCAATTTTATACCGATAAACGGCACAACCAGGCCACCCAGTCCGTAGATCCACAGATTACGGCGTAACATCTGTGCGGCGCTCAGGGCATGGTACGGCACCCCTTTCAGCGCCAGCGGGATCAGAAAGACAATAATCAGGGCGTTGAAAATAACCGCACTTAACATGGCGGAATCCGGCGAGTGCAGACGCATGATATTGAGCGCATCCAGCTGCGGATAGGTCACCGCAAACGCCGCCGGGATAATGGCAAAATACTTGGCAATATCATTGGAGATACTGAATGTGGTCAGCGAGCCGCGTGTCATCAGCATCTGTTTGCCGATATGCACCACTTCAATCAGCTTGGTCGGGTTGGAGTCCAGATCGACCATATTCCCCGCCTCTTTCGCCGCCTGGGTGCCCGAGTTCATCGCCACCGCGACATCCGCCTGTGCCAGTGCCGGCGCATCATTGGTGCCGTCGCCGGTCATTGCCACCAGCCGCCCTTCTTTCTGATACTGACGGATCAGCGCCAGTTTGGCTTCCGGAGTGGCTTCCGCCAGGAAATCATCCACCCCGGCTTCGGCAGCAATCGCCGCCGCAGTCAGCCGGTTATCCCCCGTGATCATCACAGTTTTGATCCCCATCTGGCGCAGTTGTGCAAAGCGTTCGCGGATCCCGCCTTTCACGATGTCTTTCAGGGCGATCACCCCGAGCACACGATGCTCTTCCGCCACCACCAGCGGGGTTCCGCCGCTGCGTGCAACCTCTTCCACCAGTTTGTCGACCTGTGCCGGGAAATGACCGTGGTTAGCCTCAATATAGCGGCGGATAGCATCGACGGAACCTTTACGGATAGTGCGCCCGTCCACATTGATGCCGCTCATACGGGTCTGGGCGGTAAACGGGATAAAGGTCGCATTCAGGCTTTCCAGATCACGCGCCCGCAGGCTGAAGCGTTGTTTTGCCAGCACCACGATACTGCGTCCTTCCGGGGTTTCATCCGCCAGTGATGACAGCTGTGCCGCATCCGCCAGCGTTCTTTCATCCGTGCCGGGTGCGGCCAGAAAAGCAGATGCCTGGCGGTTGCCCAGCGTAATGGTGCCGGTTTTGTCCAGCAACAGCACGTCCACATCCCCGGCAGCCTCCACCGCGCGGCCGCTGGTGGCGATCACGTTGGCCGCCAGCATGCGGCTCATCCCTGCCACACCAATAGCAGAAAGCAGGCCGCTGATGGTGGTCGGGATCAGACAGACCAGCAGCGCGATCATCACTGTCAGAGTAACCGGATGACCGGTATAGGCGGTAAACGGCCAGAGTGTCGCCACCGCCAGCAGGAACACAATACTCAGTGCGGCCAGCAGGATAGTCAGGGCAATTTCATTCGGCGTTTTACTGCGTTTCGCACCTTCGACCATGCTGATCATGCGGTCAAGGAAGCTGTCGCCCGGGTTGGCACTGCACTCAATAATCAGCCAGTCGGACAGAATCCGGGTACCGCCGGTAACAGAGGCAAAATCGCCGCCGGATTCGCGGATCACCGGTGCGGATTCCCCGGTAATGGCGCTCTCATCCACAGATGCACCTCCTTCCAGCACAGTACCGTCACACGGGATCAGATCCCCTGCTTCCACCAGTACCAAATCCCCTTTGCGCAGGGTATCAGCGGAGACCATATCAAAACCGCTGTCGCGCTGTGCCGCATGCAGACGACGTGCGCGGCTGGTTTTTTTCATCCCTTTCAGACTGTCGGCCTGTGCTTTGCTGCGCCCTTCCGCCAGCGCTTCGGCGAAGTTGGCAAACAGCACGGTAAACCACAGCCACAGGGCGACGGTGAGGGTAAATCCGCCGTTACCGCTGATAAATCCGCTTAACATCCCGGCGGCCAGCAGTGTGGTCAGCAGGCTGCCGCACCAGACAATAAACATCACCGGATTCTGCCACTGCACCACCGGCGAAAGCTTGCGGAATGCATCCGGCAGTGCGCGGCGCACCAGTGCGGGTTCAAATAATCGCTGTGTCTGACGACTCATGGTGTTCTCCCGTCAATCACTTAAGTAAATCAAGAAATTCCGCCACCGGCCCCAGTGCCAGTGCAGGAACAAAGGTCAGTGCGCCGATCAGTAATATTGCGGCGATCAGCAGCCCGGTAAACAACGGCCCGGTTGTCGGCAATGTGCCTGCTCCGGCGGTCCGGATAGTTTTGCTGACCAGCGAGCCTGCCAGCATCATCACCAGTGCAATCACCACGAAGCGGCCCGCGAGCATGCAGAATGCCAGCAGCAGGTTCCAGAACGGGGTGTTGGTGCTCAGTCCGGCAAAGGCACTGCCGTTATTATTTGAAGCGGATGAGAGGGCATACAGCACTTCACTGAAGCCGTGAGCGCCCGGATTGAGCATCGCGCCGCGTCCGGCCTCCGTCATCATCGCCAGCGCCGTGCCGCCGAGAACCAGCGCCGGGGTGACCAGAATCGCCAGCGCGGTCAGTTTCATCTCCCGCACCTCGATTTTTTTGCTGAGGTATTCCGGTGTACGGCCAATCATCAGTCCGGCGATAAAAACGGCGAGGAAAACAAACAGCATCATGCCGTAGAAACCGGCACCCACGCCGCCGAAGATCACTTCACCGATCTGCATCAGCCACAGCGGTACCAGACCGCCCAGCGGAGTCAGGGAGTCATGCATGCTGTTCACCGCGCCGCAGGAGGCAGCGGTGGTCACGGCCACAAACAGCCCGGTGGCAAGGATACCGAAGCGGCTCTCTTTCCCTTCCATATTGAAGGTGCTGTCGATCCCCATCCCCGCAAAAGCCGGATTACCGTGCGTTTCGCTCCACATCACCGCCACAGCGGCGGCAACAAAGACAATGGTCATCGCGGCCAGCAGCGCACGCCCCTGGCCCGGATTTCCGGCACAGCGCCCGAATGCAAAACAGAGTGCCGCCGGGATCAGGAAAATCGCCAGCATCTGCACGAAGTTGGTCAGTGCGGTCGGGTTTTCAAACGGGTGCGCCGAGTTGGCACCGAAGAAGCCGCCGCCGTTGGTACCGAGCAGTTTAATCGCTTCCTGGGAGGCCACCGGCCCCATCGGCAGCACCTGCTGCACGCCTTCCGGCGTGATAATGGTCTGGTAGTCATGGAAGTTCTGAATCACGCCCTGCGAAATAAAGAACAGCGCAATAATCACGGAGAGCGGCAGCAGCAGCCACAGCGTGATACGGGTCAGATCCGCCCACGCATTGCCGAGTGTCTGCACAGAGCGGCGGCACAGAGCGCGGATCAGGGCAAACGCCACAGCGATACCGGTGGCGGCGGACAGGAAGTTCTGTACGGTCAGCCCGGCCATCTGGCTGAAATAGCTGACAGTGGATTCTCCGCTGTAAGACTGCCAGTTGGTATTGGTGACAAAACTGACCGCTGTGTTCAGTGCCAGATCCCATGACATCCCCGGGAAGTGACGCGGGTTGAGCGGTAAATCTGCCTGCAGCATCAGGATCGCCGTCAGGAAAATCAGTCCCAGCGCATTAAACAGCAGCAGTGCTGTCAGATATCCCTGCCAGCGCATCTCGTCGCGGCCAATCCCCGCAAAGCGCCACAGCACACCTTCCACACGGCGCAAAACCGGCAGCGGTGTACCGTCAATAAAGCAGACCAGCAGGTTACTGAGCAGTTTTGCCGCAATCAGCAAAACAATCAGAAACCCGGCGATAAGTAAAAAAGCATTCGCGGCCATCAGAATTTCTCCGCATTAATCAGGGCATAAAGGAGGTATGCCAGCAGCAGTAATGTACCGGCGATGCCTGCAATAAGAGCCAGACTCATAACTTGTCCTTACATGTGTGAGGTATTCATCATTGAGTCTAGAAAAGCGGGTGCAAAGATGTCGCAAAATTCAGCGGGAAAGGTATAAAAAAAGTATAAAAATGCGGGTTTCCGTAAACCCGCCCTGTTATCACAAATCCAGATGGAAAAACTGATTATGTTCACCGGCCTGATAATCACCAAACGCCGCCCCGGACTGAAAACCGCAGCGGCGGTACAGCGCCAGAGCCGGTTCAAAATCCGGATGGCAGCCGGTCTCCAGGCTCAGGCGGGTCATACCGCACTGCTTTGCCTGCGCAATAATATGCAGCAGCAGTAATTTACCGGCCCCCTTGCCGCGAAAATCCGGGTGAGCCCGCATCGATTTTATCTCGCCCTGTGCGGCAGAAATCTGTTTCAGCGCCCCGACAGCCGCGATACGGTCACCGGCCCAGACACTCCAGACGCGGATGTTATCCGCCTGCAGGCCGCTTTTACCGAGAGCGTAAACATGCTCCTGTGGCGTATTCTCTGCCATTCCCTGTAAATGCAGAGCAATCAGTGCGCCGGTTTGCGGTGAGGATAAATCATCCGTTTTTATTACAAAATTATATTCAGTCATCAGTGCCTCTTATCGCTGCAAACGGGAAAGCCCCGGCTGTCGGTTATCATCGCTGCAATAATCATTCCGCTTTTGCAGCCCGCCGGATCCGCCGGTTTCCGCTGCAGAAAATACCGCCCTGCACCATTGTAGTGCACCATCAGAGGGCATCCGCCCATAAATACGTAGTCCCGGACTGATTTACCCGGACTTATCCGCCCCTTACACTGATCATGTTCAGGGCGTGATATCCGCCGGAAAATCAATAACAGGATGTGTAATGAAAACCGTCATCACTGCAGGATTCCTGTTTGCCGTACTGTTTACCGCCGCCCCGCTTCAGGCAAAACAGGCAGCAATACAACAGACCGAAGCCAGAGCACTGAGCGGCAATATTACCGCGCAGATAACGCTGGCCGATACCTTCCGCGCAAAACAGGATATTGTGCAGGCCAAATACTGGTACCGGAAGGCAGCAGAACAGAACAATCCTTATGCCCAGAATGAGCTGGGCAAACTGATCCTGCTCAGCGATCAGTCCGTGACATCATTACAGGAAGCCAAAGTCTGGTTTGAAAAAGCAGCGGTGCAGAAATACGCGCCGGGACAGGTGAGTCTGGCCAATGTGTATCTTCATCTGGCCGATTTAAATAACCGTGACAGCAAAGAGATGGAGCTGGCACATTACTGGTTTGAACAGGCCGCCAGGCAGAATATGGCGGTTGCCCGGTATCAGCTGGGGATGATGTTTTTATATGGCGAAGGTGCGGAGCAGGATATCAGCAAAGCCAGAACCTGGTTCGAGAAAGCCGCATCACAGAATCAGCCGGATGCGCTTTATCAGCTGGGGGTGATGTATTATCGCGGAAAAGGCTGTGAACGCGGTGATTGCGCCATTGCCCGGAGTTTTTATGAGAGAGCGGCAGCACAGTCACACGGCCCCGCTCAGTTTTACCTCGCGATGATGTATCTCCAGGGACACGGCGTGGCGCAGGACTACGAAAAAGGTGTGGCACTGATGAAAGCCTCCTGTGAAAATGGTGAGCCGGAAGCCTGCCCGTGGGTCAGAAATCTGACAGAAAATGAGGACAAATTCCGTCAGATTTTTTCCGGAAAACCGTCATCCGATCAGCCGCCCAGATAGGCACTCCTGACCGCTTCATTCACCAGCAGTGCCTGACCGGTATCCTCCAGTACGACCCGCCCGTTTTCAAGCACATAGCCTCTGTCTGCCAGTTTCAGTGCCTGGTTGGCATTCTGTTCGACCAGGAAGATTGTCATACCCGCATCGCGCAGTTCACGGATGGTATCGAAAATCTGCATGATGATAATCGGCGCCAGCCCGAGAGACGGTTCATCCAGCAGTAACAGCTGAGGATTGCTCATCAGCGCACGGCCGATAGCCAGCATCTGCTGTTCACCGCCGGACATAGTACCCGCCCGCTGATGGCGGCGTTCCTGAAGCCTCGGGAAAAGCTCATACACCTGAGCAATCCGTGCCTGATACTGCGTTTTGGATGCAAAAAATCCGCCCATGGCCAGATTTTCTTCCACCGTCATCCGCCCGAACACCCGCCGTCCTTCCGGTACCAGTGCAATATCTTTGCGCATGATCTGCGCCGTCGGCAGTGCCGTGATGTTCTCCCCGAGGTAGCGGATCTCGCCGGTGGTTGCCCGCGGCTCCCCGCACAGTGTGCTGAGCAGCGTGGTTTTCCCCGCGCCGTTCGCGCCGATCAGGGTAACAATTTCCCCTTTGCGCACCGACAGGCTGACTTCATGCAGTGCCTGAATTTTGCCGTACTGCGCGGAGACATTTATAAATTCCAGCATCAGTATGCCTCCCCCAGATACGCGCGGATCACGTCCGGATGATTGCGGATCGCCGCCGGGGTGCCGCTTGCCAGCGGCGTTCCCTGGTTCACCACATAGATCCGGTCTGAAATTCCCATCACCAGTTTCATATCATGTTCGATCAGCAGGACAGACACGCCGTGCTCCGCCCGCAGTTCCGCGATCAGTGCATCCAGATCGTCCGTTTCTTTCGGGTTCAGCCCGGCCGCCGGTTCATCCAGCATCAGAATATCCGGCCGGGTCACCATACAGCGGGCGATTTCCAGCCGCCGCTGCTGACCATACGCCAGGTTACCCGCCTGCCGGTTTGCCAGTGCCGTCAGCCCGATTCTGTCCAGCCACATCACTGCACGTTCCGTGGCTTCGCGCTGATCACGGCGGAATGAAGGCAGCGTCAGCAGCCCGGCCAGCAGGCCGCTTTTATGATGCTGATGCTGCGCCACCAGCAGGTTTTCAATCACCGTCATTTCCCGGAATAAACGCACATGCTGGAAGGTGCGGATCATACCGAGCCGGGCGATTGCCTGTCCGGATAATCCCTGTACCGGTTTTCCGCGCAGCAGGATCTGCCCGTCCGCCGGTTTGTAGAAGCCGGTCAGGCAGTTAAAGATCGTGGTTTTTCCCGCGCCGTTAGGGCCGATCAGAGAGACTATCTCGCCCCGGTTCAGTTCCAGCGACACATTGTTCACCGCCAGCAACCCGCCGAAACGCATGGTCAGGCCGGAGACCTGCAATAAGGTATCGGTCATTGCGCACCTCCGGTTTTTTCCGCATCCGTTGTGCTGACTTTCAGGTGCGGGCGCGATACCGGCAGTAATCCCTGCGGCCGCCAGACCATCATCAGCACCATCAGCGCCCCGAGCAACAGCATGCTGTAAGCATTCAGATCACGCATCATTTCCCGGGAAACCACCAGGATAACGGCGGCCAGAATGACAGAGGTTTGTGAACCCATACCGCCCAGCACCACCACGGCCAGCACAAAGGCCGATTCCGTAAAGGTAAAGGATTCCGGGCTGATAAAGCCCTGACGGGCGGCAAATAAGGTTCCCGCCACCCCGGCAAAGGCCGCACTGATGGTGAATGCCGTCAGTTTGATACGTGTCGGGCTGAGTCCCAGCGAGCGGCAGGCAATTTCATCCTCACGCAGCGCTTCCCAGGCCCGGCCCAGTGGCATCCTCAGTAACCGGCTGATAATAAACAATGTTATCAGTACCAGCAGCAGCGCAACCAGATACAGGAAGATAATGCGATCGCCCGGGTCATACGCCAGGCCGAAGACATTGTGGAATGTATCCCAGCCACCCTCTTTGGCGGTCCGGCTGAACTCCAGCCCGAACAGGGTCGGTTTCGGGATCTGACTGATGCCGTTCGGCCCGCCGGTAAACTCCGTATTATTCAGCAGCAGAATACGGACAATTTCCCCGAAACCGAGCGTCACAATCGCCAGGTAATCTCCCCGCAGCCGCAGCACCGGGAAGCCGAGCAGCAGCCCGGACAGTGCCGCAGCAATACCGGCCAGCGGCAGACTCTGCCAGAATCCCCAGCCGAAATAGTGGTTCATCAGCCCGTAGGTGTAGGCGCCGATAGCGTAGAATCCGGCGTAACCCAGCACCAGCAGGCCGGACAGCCCGACCACCACATTCAGCCCGAGGCCGAGCATCACATAGATAAGGGTTAAGGTGGCGATATCCACACTGCCGCGTGACACCATAAACGGCCAGATAATGGCTGCGATAATAATCAGCCCGGCAATAATTTTCTGCGTATTGGTGGAACCGTCAAACCCCGGCAGTGAGACGCTGCTTTTCGGCAGACGCGCCGTCAGTTTTTTCAGTGACGGGCGCACCAGCTGAAAGATAAAGACAATCACACAACCGGTGCCGATCCACTCCCAGCGGACGGCATCGGCGTTGCGGACAATCAGACGGGTGCCGTCGAGGGACAATTGCAGCCCCATCATCACGGAGGCCAGCACAAACAGCGTTGCGGTGGCGACAATGGCGTTGATCCAGTGAGATTTTGTCATACCTTTTCAACCTCCGGACGCCCGAGGATCCCGGTCGGCATCACCAGTAACACAAGGATAAGCAAGCCGAATGAAACCACATCTTTATATTCTGTACTGAAATAGGCGGAAGTCATGGCTTCTGATACGCCGAGGATCACCCCGCCGATCATCGCCCCCGGAATACTGCCGATCCCGCCGAGAACCGCTGCGGTAAAGGCTTTCATCCCGGCCATAAAGCCGATGTACGGGTTGATCACGCCGTAAAACTGCCCCAGCAGCACCCCGGCCACCGCCGCCATCGCCGCACCGATCACAAAGGTCAGTGCAATCACGCGATCGGTGTTGATCCCGAGTAAACCGGCCATTTTCAGATCTTCCGCACAGGCACGGCAGGCGCGTCCCATCCGTGAATAACGGATAAAGAGGGTCAGCGCCAGCATTGCCAGCACCGTCACCACCCAGATGGTGATCTGCATAGCGGAAACAGTGGCAGAGAAACCGCCGCTCTCGCCGAAGGTCCAGCGGCCGTTAATCAGCCCGGGCAGCGCGAGATCGCGGGAGCCCTGGGAAAGACTGACAAAGTTTTGCAGAAAAATGGACATCCCGATCGCCGAAATCAGGGCAATCAGCCGTTTTGAGTGACGGACGGGCCGGTAGGCGACCCGTTCGATACTCCAGCCATAGGCACTGGCAATAATTATCGCTGTAATAAAGGCAGCGGTAATTAACAGCCAGCCGACATCAATCCCCAGCATCATCAGCCCGGCAATCACAATAAACGAGACGTAACTGCCGATCATATACACTTCGCCGTGGGCAAAGTTAATCATACCGATAATGCCGTACACCATGGTGTAACCGATGGCGATCAGGGCATAGGTGCTTCCCAGCGTTAATCCGTTCAGCAATTGCTGCGTAAAATATAATAATTGTTCTGACATAGCGCACTCCCCTGAAACACACTGCCCGCATCAGTCACCGCTGCGGATCAGTTCAGCGGTGATGAGGTTCCGTCTTTGTGCCATTCAAATACGCCGAACTCGAAACCTTTCAGATCCCCGTTTGGTGTCCAGCTCAGTTCGCCCATTACGGTGTCAACCGGCTTGCCTTTCAGATCAGCGGCCAGATCCGCCGGTTCCATGCTGCCGCTGCGCTGCATCGCGGTTGTCAGGGATTGTAATGCGGCATAAGTTGTCCAGACGAACGGCCCGGTGGAGTCCAGTTTCTTCGCCGCCAGGGCATCCACCACCGGTTTGTTGGCAGGGACCTGGTCATAGCGTTTCGGCAGCGTCACCAGCATGCCTTCGGATGCGTCACCGGCAATGTTGGAGAGTGAGGAGTTACCCACGCCTTCCGGCCCCATAAAGCGGATATTCAGCCCCGCCTGTTTTGCCTGGCGTAAAATCTGTCCCATTTCCGGGTAGTAGCCGCCGAAATAGACAAAATCGACATTCTCTTTCTTCAGGCGTGCCACCAGCGCGGAGAAATCTTTATCACCCGCCGTCACCCCTTCAAACAGCACCTCTTTCACCCCGGCCTTGTTCAGATTGTCTTTCACGGAACGCGCCAGGCCTTCACCGTACTGCTGTTTGTCATGCACCACGGCAATGCGCTGCGGTTTCACTTTTTCGAGGATATATTTTGCGGCAGTCGGACCCTGGTCAGAATCCAGGCCGGTGGTACGCATGATCAGGCTGTAACCGCGTGTGGTTAAGTCTGCATTGGTTGCCGCCGGGGTGATCATCAGGATCCCTTCGTCCTCATAAATATCTGACGCAGGTTGTGTGGAGGAGGAGCAGAGGTGCCCGATCACATAACGCATGCCGTCATTGATGACTTTGTTGGCCACCGCCACCGCCTGTTTCGGGTCACAGGCGTCATCGTATTCGGTGATCACCAGTTTATTGCCGTTAATTCCGCCTTTGGCGTTGATGTCCTCAACCGCCTGGCGGGCACCGGTAAATTCCATATCACCGTATTGTGCGACCGGTCCGGACATAGCGCCCACCACCGCAACTTTAATATCTTCAGCGTACGCCGCTGCACTTAATGCACAGGATACAGCTCCGGCAATGATTGCCATTTTCATTATTTTTTTCATCAGAACATCCCCATCGGTTAGCTTTGCAGTGACCGGACGGTCAGCATGTGCGGTATTTTTGGAATTCCGTTATAATGAGTCGCATTACATTAATTAATGCTTTATTTTCAGTTCATTAAACAGGATTTTTATTCTGAAAAGCAAATCAGAAAAGGAGATTATTGCATCATTAACAGGATAATATCCGGTTGCAATCGGGTGTTTTTTCGGCAAAAAACAGTGTTATAAACTGGTTAATGATTCGTTAAGGATAACTTAATGCGGAAATTCATCACCGGAAAAATAGTTTTCCCCACTATTCCGATAGCAATTATCTCTCTTTGTTATTAGATTCATCCGGCGAAGTATTAACCCGTTATCTGATTCAGTTTACTGATTGATTTATCCGGATCCGGGTTTTCTGTTCACTATGACTGATGGAATGGTCCGCGACATGAATAAACTAACGGGCATGCTCCTGCTCACTTTTGCGCTGCCGCTGACCGCTGCGGCCGCAACCCCCGGCCGCTGTGATGATGCGGCACAGGATATTAACCGGCAAAATACATTTATTATTACCGGCGCGAAATATTACGGGCCGGTAAAATCAATCACTATCACGTCTTACCGCTCGATGGGGCTTATCCTGTGGGTGAAAGAAAAACTGCACTTCGGTCCGTGCAGCGATCTGACACAATATGATTATGAATACCGGGAAATGGCGATAGAAGAAGGTCAGGTACCGATTACGCAAACCACGCAGATCGTGCCGGAAAAACCGGATCAGGCATCTATCACTGTCAGTAACGTGCTCCCGGGTGACACGGTACTGAGCACACAGATTGAGCAGCAATACACCCGCAATGCGGAAAACCGGATAGTCAGCCTGACAGAATCCTATAAAACAATACCGGATAACCAGTCCTGGCAGTCAGAAACCCGCTACCGCTATCAGAATAACCGGCTGGTTTCGGAGAAAGAGACAGAGAACGGTGAAACACGGGTGACGGTGTATCATTATTCCCCTGACGGGCTGCTGACTGATATTGAGCAGCCGAATGTGATGACGCAGGAATATACCTATAACGAGCAGAAGCAGGTTGTCAGCATCACACAAAAGCTGCCGACATTCTGGGGGAAAAGCGCCTACGCCTACACCTGCTATAAATGGGATCCGTACGGAAACTGTGAATTACAAACCATGATCAAGGCTATTCAGCTGGAAGGCTCCGCCGCCATTCAGAGCAGCGGGATCACGCTGGAATCCCGCTACGAATATTACTGATTTATCCTATTTTCATCGCCAGTACAGCAGCGATATTGCGGGCGGCCACTTCAATATTAACCGCCGCCTGTGCCAGTGCCTCATCCAGAGAGCAAATCCGCGGGATCACGGAGAACACGGCATCAATACCGTGCTCATGCACGACCGCATAGTCCTCGCTCATCCCGCCTGCCAGCGCAATAACCGGAATTCCCCGCGCTTTTGCGGCTTTCGCCACACCCGCCGGGGTTTTTCCCTGAATCGTCTGGCTGTCCATCCGTCCTTCCCCGGTGATCACCAGGTCAGCATCTTTCACCACCGAGTTCAGATCCAGTGTTTCGATCACCATCTCAATCCCCGGCTGCATCCGCGCATCAAGCCATGCCATCAGCGGAACCCCCATGCCGCCTGCCGCTCCGGCACCGGCGACAGCACTCAATGACTTACCGGTCAGGGATTCAATCACCTCCCCGTAGTGACGCAGCGCCGCATCCAGCTCGCTGACAATCGCCGGTGTCGCGCCTTTCTGCGGCCCGAAGGTGGCGGATGCCCCTTTCGGCCCGCACAGCGGATTATTCACATCACAGGCCACCACAAACTCTGTCTTCGCCAGACGCGGATCCAGCCCGGATAAATCCGCGGAAGCCAGTTTTGCCAGCGCACTGCCGCCGAACGGCAGTGAGTTCCCCTGTTCATCACGGAATACCACACCCAGCGCCTGCATCATGCCGGCACCACCGTCATTGGTGGCACTGCCGCCGATGCCGAGGATAATTTTCTCCGCGCCGTCATCCAGTGCCGCCAGGATAAGTTCTCCGGTGCCAAAGGTGGTGGTCACACGCGGATCCCGTTGTGCCGGAGGCACCAGATGTAACCCGGAGGCTGCGGCCATCTCAATAATGGCGGTTTTACCGTCGCCGGACAGCCCGTAAAACCCGGTCACTTTATTCCCCAGCGGTGCTGTGACTTCGGTTTCTTTCAGTGTCCCCTGTGTGGCTTCAATAATGGAGACCACTGTGCCCTCGCCGCCGTCCGCCATCGGCAGTTTGATGTACTGCGCATCCGGGAAAACGGTTCTGAATCCCGCTTCCACCGCATCGGCGACCTGAAGGGCGGTCAGACTCTCTTTAAATGAATCCGGAGCAATCACTATTTTCATACTTAATCCTTTTACCCGCCAAACCCGAAGACACCGAAAATCAGTGTGGAGACAATCGCAATCACCAGACCCACCATGGTTTCGTAAGGCAGTAATTTCAGACGCTCATGAACCTGCATATTGACACTGCCGCCGGTCGCATGGAAGAAGCTGCCGTGCGGCATCTGGTCGAGCACCACCGCACCGGCGTGGATCATTGCCGCCCCGGCCAGCGCACTCACGCCCAGATCAAGCAGTGTTGAACTGAATACCGCAGACGCGACCGCCGTACCCGCTGTGGTGGACGCGGTTGCCATGGACATCAGTGCCCCGGAAATCGGTGCCAGCAGATAGGATGGCAGACCGGATGCCGTCAGGCCGTTAATTAACACATCTTTCAGACCGGAGTTGGCGATAATCCCCGCCAGGGTTCCTGTTCCCAGCAGCATAATGGCCACCGGTGCCATCCGGCTCAGTCCGGAGGTAATAAAGTGGTTGGACTGACGGATACGCCCCATAATCAGCGCACCGGCCAGGCCGCCGACCGGCAGCGCGATCAGCGGGTCAATGCTGATACCGGCGATCGGACGCAGCGATAACAGGCAAATCGCCACCAGCGGTGCACTCATCGCCGCCCAGAAGCCCGGCAATCTGCCGTCATGGTGAGCCGCAATCAGCTCTTCCTGTGTCACTTTTGAGCCACGGTGAACCAGACGTTTCGCCAGAAAATATGCCACGATCAGCCCGAAAATGCCCGGGATAATCCCCGCCGCCATCAGTGATGTCAGCGGCACGTTAAAGTTATCCGCCGCCGCAATGGTGTTCGGGTTCGGTGACATCACGTTACCCGCTTTACCGCCGCCGATCATTGCCAGCAGAATCGCCATTTTGGACAGATCCGCGCGGTGCGCAATCGCCAGCGCAATCGGTGAAACCGTAATAACTGCCACATCGATAAACACACCGACAGCTGTCAGTAACAGGGTTGCCACGGCCAGTGCCAGCAGCGCCCGCTTCTCACCCACTTTGCGGACAATGGTTTCCGCAATGGTATTTGCCGCACCGGACTCAATCAGTACCCCGGCCAGCACACCCGCCGCCAGAATACGCAGCACCGCGTTAGTGATCCCCTGGGCACCGGTGACCATCAGTGTCACCGTCTGCACCAGATCCGCGCCGCCGACTAATCCTCCGGCCAGCGCCCCCGCCATCATCCCGTATACCGGCGGTACTTTTTTCAGTATTAACCCTATCGCCACGACCAGCGCAACCATTGCGCCCAAAGCTGAAACAGTCACCATGTGCAGACTCCTGCTGTAGTTATGATTATTCGGACAGAACAGGATGCATTATGGCGGCAGCCATCAGGTTAAGCTTGAGAGGTTCCGACAAAAAAGAACGGGCTGAAACCGCGTATTTTGTACAAACGTACAAATCACAGATCGGTCAGAATACCAAAATAAAGCTGAATCATTGATTCTAATTTATTGATATTCAAGCCAGTAATCGATTCAACACGCTGAAGACGGTAACGGAGGGTATTTGTGTGAATATGCAGCGTTTTTGTGGTTTGAGACAGATCACAATTCTGATCAAAATAGGTCTTCAGGGTATGACACAACACACGGCGGCTGTCCGCCGCTTTCAGTTTCTGCCAGGCAGAGGCCAGTTCAGCGGCCTGCCAGCTCTCCTGAAATCCCTGTAACAGCGCGGGTAATTTGACTTCATCATAAAAAATGGTTTTCTGGCGGCTGTACGCCGGGGTCTGTCCCAGTTGCTGCACGGCGCAGGCACTCTGCCAGGAGCGGTGCAGGCCATTGTGTCCGTGAAAGAAACCGCCGACGTACATCAGCAGATCCGGCAGCTGACGCCGCAGCGCCTGTAACTGCTTCTGCACCGGGGAGACCGGCTGAAAATCTGCATCACAGGCCACCGGTTTCAGCACCACCAGGGAATTTATTCCCCGGATACTGACCAGCAGATCCATTTTCAGATTATCAATATAGTCCACCAGACGGTGAAACTGCTCATGATCCGGCGCGGGCAGTGCGAGGATCAGGGCTATGCGGGGTTTATCGGGAGAGATCCCGAGATAGGCGGCGATCGATTTTACTGACTGCGGCTGCTGCTCCGGGCTTATCAGCTGGCTGACCAGCTCATCACGGTAACGGCGATCCCACTGGGATTTTTCCAGCAAATCAGCCTGCTCCAGCACCAACTCCGCCGCCATACGCACCAGTTCGGCATAGTTGCGCACCTCATCCGGTTTGCCGGAAATCCCGACCACACCCACCATGGTATCGCGGAAAATCACCGGCAGATTAATGCCCGGTTTCACCCCTTTCAGCGTGGCCGCGGTGGCTTCATCAATTTCCACAATCCGGTTTTCCGTCAGCGCCAGCACCGCGCCTTCATGACGCTGATTGACCCGTTGCGGGTCGCCGGAAGCAATAATCACTCCCTGTGCGTTCATCACATTCACGGAGTAACTGAGGATTTGCATCGCCCGCTGAACAATCAGCCGGGCGGTACGCTGATCGAGCTGAACCGGTGTCATATCAGGACGGATTCTGTGCCTGGCGTGCTGCCGCAATGGCAGACTCAATGGCTTTTCTGGCCAGCGGACTGTTGCGCCAGCAGGTGGAGCCGGTAAGTGCCGCACCGGCACTCAGCAGGGATTGGGCATCCGCGGCGGCAAGCTGGTTAAGGTCAGAAAAACCCATCTGCTCAAGGCGTTCGATAACTTTCGCACCCACGCCCTTTACCGCCAGTAAAACTGCCTTGTCTTCAGACGAAAAAGCCATAATATCCCCGTCAGTGATTATCAGAAAATACTATGGCTACCATAACAGATTGCGGCGGAAACGGGAGCATTGTTATCAGCCCTCAATCGCCTCGCGCAGTTTTTTCATGGCATTTTTTTCCAGCTGACGGACGCGCTCTGCAGAAACGCCGTATTTATCCGCCAGTTCCTGGAGGGTGGTTTTGCTGTCATCATCCAGCCAGCGGGCACGGATAATGTCACGGCTGCGCTCGTCCAGTGAATCAATCGCCAGGGTGAGTTTGTCCGTGGCGTGGCTGTCCCAGTTATCTTCCTCAATTTCATCAGCGAAATCAGAAGATTTATCTTCCAGGAACAGTGCCGGTGCCACCACAGGGTGGTCGCCGTCGTCGTCATCGGACATATCAAATGCCATGTCCTGTGCCGCCATACGGGATTCCATCTCCAGCACATCTTTGCTGGTCACCCCCAGCTCTTTCGCCACCATTTCCACTTCGTCCTGGTTAAACCAGCCCAGACGTTTTTTGGATTTGCGCAGATTAAAAAACAGTTTGCGCTGTGCTTTGGTGGTGGCGATTTTAACAATGCGCCAGTTACGCAGCACATACTCATGAATTTCAGCTTTGATCCAGTGAACCGCAAACGACACCAGGCGCACACCCATTTCCGGGTTAAAACGGCGCACGGCTTTCATCAGCCCGATGTTGCCTTCCTGGATAAGATCCGCCTGAGGCAGGCCATAACCTGAATAACTGCGGGCGACATGGATAACAAACCGCAGATGCGACATGATCAGTTTTTTCGCGGCCTCAAGGTCGCCGTCATAATACAGACGCTCAGCCAGCTCTTTTTCTTCTTCGGCTGTCAGCATCGGATACTGGTTAGCTGCCCGGATATAGGCCTCAATGCTCCCTTGCGGAACTAAAACAGGGAATTGCGTATCTTTAGTCATTCAGTCCTCAGTACAAATAAAAATGACGTCGGCAGACGGTAATGGTGAATAGTGTACAACACAGGACAGAGTTACGCCTATCACTTAGTGCCGGCGTTGTCATTTGGTTGAATGTAAACCGGTGATGCGGGATACCCGGCGGGATAATGCCCCGCCGGATAATGAGACAGTTACTGCGGCATAAAATTCCGTAAATGGCGGACCGTTGCCAGCCAGGCGGCGACCCAGCCAATCATACCGGACACCAGCACAATCAGCAGTGCTTCGTCCCAGTCCAGGCCGGTCAGTGCAAATGTGGTGCCGAAAATTTTGGACACATCGGTCACAACATCACCCAGTTTCCAGACCAGCAGAGAGGATAACACCAATGACAGTATTGCGCCGAACGCCCCGAGCAGCATGCCGCCGTTGAGGAACGGACGCAGAATAAAACCGTCTGTCGCGCCGATCAGTTTCATCACATTGATGGTTTCGCGGCGGCTGAAAATATTGAGCCGCACACTGTTGCCGATCACCAGGAACAGGGCCACAACCATCAGCACGCCAATCAGCGAGGCAATCTGCCCCACCAGGCCGGTCAGTGCTGCCAGCCGGGCAAACCAGCTGTCATCCATCCGCACCTCATCAATCCCGGACAGTGCCGTGACGCGATCACGCAGGGTGGAGAGGGTGTCGCTGCTCTGCATATCCACTTTCGGTGTGACGATAGCCACTGCCGGCAGCGGGTTTTCTTCCAGCATATCCAGCGCGGTACTGAAGCCTGACCAGGCGCGGAATTCGGTTATCGCCTGGTCGCGGGAGAGATAATTAACGCTCTCCACGCCGTCGAGTGCTTTCAGCTCATCCGCCAGTTTTTGTCCGCCCTGTTCATCCAGGCCCTTATCCAGATAAACGGTCAGCTGCGGAGTCGGATACCATTGCTCCGCCGCATGACTGACGTTTTTCCAGACAATATAAAAAACACTCGGCAGTGTCAGGGAAATCGCAATCACCATCACTGTCAGCAGTGTTGACAGCGGCTGGCGCAGCATATCGCCCAGCGTGTTTACCCACGCATGCCGCCACTGTTCCCGCCAGCCGCCTTTCAGCGCTTTGGCTTTGGACGGCATTTTTTTTACCGGTTTACGCGGTTGTTTAGCCATGATGACCTCCCGCCATGCGTCCCTGACTCAGCGTCAGCACGCGGTAATTGCGCCGTTCAATCAGCATGATATCGTGTGTTGCCATCAGAACGGTGACACCCACACGGTTAAACTCTTCAAACAGCCGTAAAATGCCTTCAGACAGCTCACTGTCCAGGTTACCGGTCGGTTCATCCGCCAGCAGTACCATCGGTTTATTGACCACCGCACGGGCAATCCCCACGCGCTGCTGTTCACCGCCGGAGAGCTGCACCGGGAAGTTACGGGCCTTATCCAGCAGACCGACCTTATCCAGCGCGGCACTGACGCGGCGGCGGATATCTTCCGGGCTGGCACCGGCAATGATCAGCGGCATCGCCACATTGTCATATACCGTGCGATCCAGCAGCAGATGGTGATCCTGAAAAATCATGCCGATTTGGCGGCGCAGGAAAGGCACTTCACGGTTTTTCAGACGGCTGATGTTGTGGCCGTCAAATAAAATGGTGCCGTCACTGGGTCGCTCAATCCCACAAATCAGTTTCAGCAGGGTACTCTTCCCTGCGCCGGAATGGCCGGTCAGGAATACCATCTCCCCCGGGCGGATATGGAAATCCACCCCCTGGAGCGCCTGACGGCCGCCTAAATAGGCTTTACTGACGTGTTCAAAGCGAATCATGGATGATTAATCCTCCCGGGCAAAAAGTGCCTCAATAAAATCACCGGCTTTGAAAGGACGCAGATCTTCAATACCTTCACCCACCCCGATATACCGGATAGGAATACCGAACTGGTCTGCAATAGCAAAGATCACGCCGCCTTTCGCCGTTCCGTCAAGTTTGGTCAGAGTCAGCCCGGTCAGCCCGACCGCTTCATTAAAGAGACGTGCCTGGCTGACGGCATTCTGTCCGGTGCTGGCATCTAATGTCAGCATAATCTCATGCGGGGCATCTTCATCAAGTTTCTTCATCACCCGCACGATTTTCTTAAGTTCTTCCATCAGGTGTGCTTTATTCTGCAGACGCCCTGCGGTGTCCGCAATCAGCACATCCACCCCTTTGGCTTTGGCGGACTGGATGGCATCAAAAATTACCGAGGCCGGATCCGCGCCGGTGTGCTGTGCCACCACGGGGATATTGTTGCGCTCGCCCCAGACCTGGAGCTGTTCCACCGCTGCCGCACGGAAGGTGTCCCCGGCGGCCAGCATGACAGATTTACCCTGAGCCTGATACTGACGCGCCATTTTACCGATGGTGGTGGTTTTACCGACACCGTTGACGCCGACCATCAGGATCACATACGGTTTTTTATCTTCAATTTCCAGCGGCTTATCGACTGTTGCCAGGATTTCGCCCATTTCTTCGCGCAGTTTAACGAATAAGGCTTCCGCATCTTTCAGATCACGGCGGCTGGCATGCTGAGTCAGACTGGTGATGATCTTGCGGGTGGTTTCCACACCGACATCCGCCACCAGCAACTGTTCTTCCAGCTCTTCAAACAGATCGTCATCGATCTTTTTGCCACGGAAGATCCCGAAGAAACCGGAGCCGATATTCTCACGGGTGCGCACCAGGCTGCGTTTCAGACGGGCAAAGAACCCTTCTTTTGCCGGTCTTTCCTGCGTGTCCGCCGGTGCCGGAGATTCATTTTCAACCAGTGCCGCGTCCTGTGCTTCCGCTTCGGCTTCTGCGAGACGGCGTGCCTCTTCCTCTTGCGCAAGACGCTGTTCTTCGGCCAGACGCGCCTGTTCAGCGGCTTCGGCGTCACGCTGTTTCTGCTCTTGTGCTAAACGCTGTTGCTCTGCAGCCTGTTCTTCCGCACGGCGTTTATCTTCCGCGATGCGCTGCTGTTTTGCCGCTTCCGCATCACGCAGTGCCTGCTCCTGTGCACGGCGCTGTTCTTCTTCCGCACGCTGCTGCTCTGCAGCCTGTTCTTCAGCCAGCCGTTTTTCTTCCGCGATACGCTGCTGTTTTGCAAGTTCCGCGTCACGCAGTGCCTGTTCTTCCGCGCGGCGCTGTTCTTCTTCCGCACGGCGCTGTGCTGCGGCCTGCTCTTCCGCCTGACGTTTTTCTTCCGCGATACGCTGCTGTTTCGCGATTTCCGCGTCACGCAGTGCCTGTTCTTTCAGGCGGCGCTGTTCTTCTTCCGCACGCTGCTGCTCTGCAGCCTGTTCTTCGGCCAGACGTTTTTCTTCCGCGATACGTTGTTGTTTCGCGGCTTCCGCATCGCGCAGAGCCTGCTCTTTCAGCTGACGCTGTTCTTCTTCCGCACGCTGCTGCTCTGCAGCCTGCGCTTCCGCCTGACGTTTTTCTTCTGCCAGACGCTGCTGTTTGGCGGCTTCTGCCTCACGCTGCGCCTGCTCTTTCAGGCGGCGCTGTTCTTCCTCAGCACGCTGCTGCTCAGCCGCCTGTTCTTCCGCCAGGCGTTTTTCTTCCGCCAGACGCTGCTGTTCGCTGATTTCAGCATTGCGACGCGCCTGCTCCTGTGCAAAACGCTGCTGTTCCGCAGCTTCCGCATCACGGCGGGCCTGTTCTTCTGCCTGACGTGCCTGTTCAGCTGCCTCTGCATCACGACGGGCCTGCTCTTCGGCTAAACGCGCCTCTTCAGCTGCTTCTTCATCACGACGGGCCTGCTCTTCTGCCAGACGTGCCTGTTCAGCCGCTTGTGCATCACGGCGGGCCTGTTCTTCGGCTAAACGCGCCTGTTCAGCCGCCTCTTCATCACGACGGGCCTGCTCTTCGGCTAAACGCGCCTGTTCTTCCTGAGCCGCCTGTTCCTGCTGCGCCTGTTCATCTTCTTTACGGCCAAAACCCAGCCAGGAAAAAAAACCTTTTTTCTTCTCTTTTGCCACAGCCACTATACTCCTTGCATACTGCCACCCGTCACCTTCCGGCACGGTATGTCCGGAAAATCCTGAGCAGATATGGCGTCTTTATCATCATTAATTGCAAATCAGACGCAGTCTATCATTTCACAGGATGGTTGCGCATCGGCTTTCCGTAATTTCATATTAAATTTAAACGAATTTTTACAAAACCTGCGTATAATATTCCGCTGTTTTCCTGTCTGTTATTCATATTTCTGAATTAATAATTTCAGAATTAATAAGTTACGAAGGTTATGGTTAAAAAAGCTCAAACCGCACCACAAGGGCAGATCCGCATTATCGCCGGTCTCTGGCGCGGACGTAAACTGCCGGTTCTGACACATGACGGCCTGCGCCCGACCACTGATCGCGTGCGCGAAACCCTGTTTAACTGGCTGATGCCGGTGATTAACGGCGCGCGCTGTCTTGATGCGTTCGCAGGCAGCGGCGCACTCGGTTTTGAGGCACTTTCCCGCTATGCTTCTGCCGTGACATTTACGGAACTCAACCGCGCCGTTGCGGCTCAGATCAGCGCCAATGCCCGTCTGCTTAAATGTGAACAGGCTACTGTCGTTAATCAGAGCGCCCTGCAGTTTCTGGCACAGCCGGGAACACCGTTTGATGTGGTGTTTCTCGACCCGCCGTTCCGTAAAGGGCTGCTTCAGGAAACCGTTGATTTACTGGAGCAGAATAACTGGCTCAGCCCGGAAGCAATGATCTACATTGAAGCCGAGGCGGAATCAGACACACTGGTTGTTCCGGGTAACTGGGTATGCCACCGGGAGAAGGTGGCCGGCCAGGTTGCGTATCGTCTTTATCTGCGTCAGACGCAGACGACTGAACAGGAGTCCGTATGTTCCTGATTAATATTGGCCGCATACTGATGCTGGCCGTCTGGGGTTTTCTGATTTTCAGCCTGGTACATCCGTTCCCGAAACCGCTGAATATCTTTATGCATATCGCCACCTTTTTTATGGTGGTGATGCACGGGCTGCTGATGTCACTGTTCAATGCCGGTCAGCCGCAGGACAGGAAACTGACCGCCGCCGGTAAAGTGCGTGTCTTTTTATTCGGTGTGTTTGAACTGCTCGCCCTGCTGCGCCGCCAGCAGGCAGAACTGAAAGATCAGGATAAACCCTGATCAGCGCAGCGGCTCATAACGGATAAACCGCGTCCCCTGCATTGACAGCGTTCCCCGTGAATGCAGGGCAATCTCCTTATACTCATCCTCTTTGATGTACACCACAATAGTTTTCCCCGACAGCGGCGTGAAATGCACCTCATAACGGAAGGTTTCCGGGAAAACCACATCCCGCTCACGGGAGCGCATATTCGGATACGGATAATCCTTTTTCTCCGTCACTGTGACCTGATATGTTGCCACCGCAGAGTGGTCATTTATCTCATTTTGTTTGCGCTGTTCAAAGAAGCGGCGGGTCGCCAGGATAATAATCAAAGCGGCGACAATAAAACCTAACAAACCGAATTTGTTCATGAGTATGGTTGTTTTCCTGCAATCTGGTTGATCGTGTTCTGTAAATACGGGATATTATCAAATATTCAGGTGTTAATCGCCATCAACATACCTCAAGGACACCCTATGAATTGGCCATTTATTGCTGTACTTTTTTCCGGCTGGCTCTATATCGACGCCGCCTACCGGGGACCAAACTGGCAGCGCTGGGTTTTCCGTCCCGTCACCCTGCTGCTGTTGCTGCTGTGGGCGTGGAGCGGGGATTACGGGCTGGATATCTCAGGATATCTGGTGTGTGTCGGGCTGTTAGTGGCCATTGTCTCCGATACCATCCGCCTGGTTGCTGATAATAAAATCGACCTGTCACTGTATACCAGTGCCGTGTTTTATCTGCTCTATGCCCTGAGCTTCGCCCTGCTCAATAATTTCACCTTCTATATTCCGCTGATGATTGCCGTGCCGGTGATTGCCATTGCGGTACTCGCGCTGCTCTGGTACAAACTCGGCGATCATAAAGTACCGGTACTGACGGCGCTGCTCAGTGCGCTGGTGATGGGCTGGCTTGCCGGAGAGCAGTTCTTCGGGCTGGGCACCGATTACAATTTCTCCCTGATGATCGGGGCATTCTGCCTGGTGCTGAACCTGGTCCTGTGGCTGATTAACCGCTTCCTGTTTACCTTTAAACTGGCCAAAGCGGTCTATTCCACCTTCTATTTCCTCGGGCATTTCCTGATTGTCCGCGCCATCACGCTGATGTAATTCTGCTTCTGACAACAGGAGCGCACAATTTGCCAATAATTATGCGCCCCTGTTGTTGACTCTGGAGTAGACTCCAACGTGTACACTTCCTGTTAATGAGAAAAATTAACATCAACTCACCGTTGAACAGGGAGGTGTTTATGCACCCGAACAAAGAACATCATGAGCATACTCATACCAGCAGCTGCTGCGGCAGCAAATCTGCCTGCACCACCGGCGGAAAGAGTGAGTCACAGGCTCATCAGACACACGACCATACCGCACACGATCACAGTGAGCATGAACATCCGGAACACGACGACGATGAGTCCCGTGCGCATGGTCATGCCCCGCACGATCATGCGCATTCTGAACACGACCATGACCACGCCGGTCATGAACACGCACACGGCAGCTGCTGTTCACACGATCACGCCGTCACCGATGATACCGCGCCGCCTGAATTAAGCGGCAGCCAGCGTTACAACTGGCAGGTGGAAGGGATGGACTGCCCGAGCTGTGCACGCAAGATTGAAACTGCCGTTCTGAAAATTGCGGCGGTCACCCAGGCAAAAGTGATGTTTGCCACCGAAAAACTGGTGGTGGATGCGGCCGGGGATGTCCGCGCAGATGTGACCAGTGCCGTGCAGCAGGCCGGATTTGTGCTCTGGGATCTGAACGGCGGCAGTGCCGCGCCGAAGAAAAAAGAGGAACAGAGCCTGCTGAAACAGGCAACGCCGATGCTGATTCTGGCGGTGCTGATTGCCCTCAGCTATGCGCTGGAGTTTGTAAATCCGGTGCTGGGTAAATACGCCTTTATCGCTTCAACGCTGATCGGGCTGTTCCCGATCGCCAAAAGCTCGCTGCGTCTTATCCGCTCCGGTACTCCGTTTGCGATTGAAACGCTGATGACGGTCGCGGCTGTCGGCGCGATTATTATCGGTGCCACTGAAGAAGCAGCCATGGTTATCCTGCTGTTCCTGCTGGGCGAAATGCTGGAATCCTATGCGGCAGGCCGCGCACGGCGGGGTGTCAGCGCGCTGATGGCACTGGTACCGGAAGATGCGGTGGTGATTAAGGACGGACAGAAAGTGTCCGTACCGGTTGCACAACTGCGTCCCGGCGACATTATTGAAATCGCACCGGGCGGACGCCTGCCGACAGATGCTGAGCTGCTCAGTGAGTTTGCGAGCTTTGACGAAAGCGCCCTGACCGGGGAATCCGTCCCGGTTGAACGGGCACAGGGTGAAAAAGTCGCCGCAGGTTCGCTGTCAGTGGATCGCGCAGTGCAGATGAAAGTGGTCTCCGAGCAGGGTCAGAACGCTATCGACCGTATTCTGACACTGATTGAGGAAGCGGAAGAGCGCCGTGCGCCAATCGAGCGCTTTATCGACCGCTTCAGCCGCTACTATACGCCGATGATCATGCTGTTCTCCGCCCTGGTGATTGTCATTCCGCCGCTGTTTATGGGCCAGGAATGGTATCCGTGGATCTACCGGGGTCTGACACTGCTGCTGATTGGTTGTCCGTGTGCACTGGTTATCTCCACCCCGGCTGCGATTACCTCCGCGCTGGCCGCCGCCACCCGCCGTGGTGCGCTGATCAAAGGGGGTGCCGCACTGGAGCAACTGGGTACCGTGACCACTGTCGCGCTGGATAAAACCGGTACGCTGACAGAGGGTAAACCACAGGTGACTGATATTGTTGCCCTGAATAATCACAGTGATGCGGATGTGCTGACGTTTGCCTCCGCTGTGGAAAGCGGGTCACATCACCCGTTAGCCAAAGCAATTCTGGAACGCACTGAAGCTCAGGGACTGACCATCACCGAAGCGGAAAACCGTAAAGCCCATGCCGGTAAAGGGGTTGACGGGGAGCTCAACGGTGTGACCATCCTGGTCAGCGCGCCGGGTAAACTGGCTGACGGCCTGCTGACCGATGCCGCTGCGGCAGACGTCACCCGGCTGGAAAATGAAGGGAAAACGGTCGTTGCTGTGGTTGCAGGCAACCGGCTGACCGGACTTATCGCCATGCAGGATACGCTGCGCAGTGATGCCATTGAAGCTATCGGACAACTGAAAGCAATGGGTGTCAGCGCCGTGATGCTGACCGGGGATAACCCGCGTGCAGCCGCTGCGATCGCCGGTACCATCGGCATGGATTTCCGTGCCGGACTGATGCCGGAAGATAAAGTCAAAGCGGTGATGGCGCTGAATAACGAGCATCACACCATGATGGTCGGCGACGGTATCAATGATGCCCCGGCAATGAAAGCTGCCAGTATCGGGGTAGCCATGGGCAGCGGGACCGATGTGGCACTGGAAACTGCCGATGCCGCACTGACTCACAACCGCCTGACCGGTATTGCCGAGGTGATTACGCTGTCACGGGCCACCCGTAAAATCATCCGTGAGAACATTACTATCGCGCTGGGTCTGAAAGCAGTGTTCCTGGTCACCACCCTGATGGGGCTGACCGGCCTGTGGGTTGCGGTTCTGGCTGACTCCGGTGCGACCGCACTGGTGACCGCCAACGCCGTCCGCCTGCTGCGGGTCATGAAAAAATAACCACGGGTTACTGACTGAAAAGGGATGCTGCGGCATCCCTTTTTTTATCTCACCACCAGAATCGTGGCTTTGATATGTTTGAGGTACGCCACAATCGTAAAGGTAACAATCACCAGCAGCGACCAGGATGCCCATTTCCCGGCATGCACGGTCGCCCATGCGCCGATTTGGTTCGGATACTGCCAGACGCCGAAAAAGGTGCCGAAATTTTCCGCCAGCCAGATAAAAAAGCCGATCAGCACAAAACTCAGTAACAACGGCATTTTGCGCTCTTTATCATACGGCGTGTAATAAACCATGGTCCGCGCATACAAGCCGAGAATAAAAGCGGTGAGATACCAGCGGTAATCGCCGATGAAGTGATGGGCAAAGAAATTGACATAAATCGCCAGCGCAATCAGCGTGGCCAGCCAGTACGGCGGAAAGTTTTCAATCCTGACCTTCAGAAAACGCCATGCCTGAATCACATAGCTGCCGACCGCCGCATACATAAACCCGGTGAATAACGGCACATTCCATAATTTGGTATACGCCTCATCAGGATAACTCCATGAACCGATAGCGGATGAGGTTTTAAACAACTCCATGACAAACCCCACCACATGGAAAATACAGATGGCTTTCAGTTCATCCGTGGTTTCCAGTTTTTTCCATACCATCACAGCCTGAAACAGTACCGCCAGAATCAGCAGAAAATCATAGCGGGGAATTCCGGCTACACCGGCGGCGGGCACCAGAAACAGGGCGAGAAAAAAGAAGGCGGCAAACAGGCACGCCCGTGCCTCTTTCAGACCAAAAAACCAGAATTCAAGGATAAACCGGCGCCAGCCGGTCAGAGACGAGTGTTTCTGCGCCAGCAGAAAGGTATCAAAGCGGTCAAGCATGGTTCAGTCCCTGAAAGATGGATTACAGCGCACTCTCTTTTTTGCGGATCAGATAGCGGTACGGCGCGGTTTCAGCCTCCTGGGCCACCAGTTCATGCTCCATAAAACGGCAGAACCCGGGAATGTCCCGCGTGGTTGCCGGATCATCCGCCACCACCAGCAAAACTTCACCGGTATTCATCCCGCGGATGGTTTTACGCACCAGCATCACCGGCTCCGGGCAGCGCAGCCCGAGTGTGTCGAGTGTTTTATCGGCACAGGAAAAAGTATCAGACATCATTATTGTCCTGTTAAGTAACGAATCCGGGAATTATACCGGAAATAAAACCCCGGCGCCGCTTCTGTGTTTTTAATCCGTCAGGCTAAAAATTGATATTTATTCAGCGGCCACTTCCGGTCAGGCTCAGAGCTCCCCGCATGGAGAAATAATGATGAAAATATCTGTGAAATCCGTTTTGATACCGGCCGTCATGGCCTCTGTACTGGTCGTGCCGCATACCGCTGATGCCTGTACCCGGTTTGTGTATCATGGTGAAAATGATCTGCATATGACCGCCCGGTCAATGGACTGGTCAAAACCCGCCGGGACTAATCTGTGGATCTTTCCGCGCGGTATGCACAGGGAAAGTGTTCCCGGTGATCGGGGTGTCACCTGGACATCCCGTTACGGTAGTGTGATCGCGACGGCTTATGACATTGCCACAATAGACGGCATGAATGAAAAAGGATTATCCGTCAATCAGCTCTGGCTGGACGAAACAATCTACCCTGCAGACAACCGGCAACACAAACTCATGCCGGTCTCTGTCTGGGCTCAGTATGTTCTGGATAATTTTGCCACGGTAGAAGATGCGGTTGAGGAATTAAAAAAAGAAACCTTTGTCATTGTTACTGACCAGGAACCGGGCAGAGACCGGCTGGTATCACTGCATTTATCTGTTTCTGATGCCCGTGGTGACAGTGCAGTTATTGAGTATACTAACGGGAAATTAGTGATTTATCAGAATGATGGTACAGATGTGATGACCAATTCCCCGGTATTCAGTGATCAACTTGCTCTCGGCCGCTACTGGGAAACCGCAGACGGACTGAAAGTACTGCCCGGCTCACGCCGTTCGGAAGACCGGTTTGTCAGGGCAACATTTTACAGCAGTCGTATTCCGGAAAATCTGACCTCTGATGAGGCACTTGCCGCCGTTCTCAGTGTTATCCGCTATACATCCACTCCTTACCGCTCAGCACAAACCCGGCATGCGGTTATCAGCGGTGAGGTTGATGCTCTCTCTTCCACCCGCTGGCGCACGGTGGCCGACCACCGGAACAAACGCTACTTTTTTGATGCTGTGATGGCTCCTGCAGTGATTTGGGTGGATCTCAGTGAGATCGACTTCTCAGCACAGACCGGTACGGTCAGGAAACTGGTGCTGGGAAATAACCAGCAGCATCGCTTTACCGGGGATGTGACAGCGTATTTCCGGGAATCCGAACCGTTCAGATTCGCCATTCCCGGCGACGAAACAGAACCGCATTATTCAACCGGCGAATAACCGGGGACTCTCCCTGCCCGGCCGGGAGAGTCCTTTGCTTTTGTTGCGCAAACGGCGTATTATTGCGCGCTGAGATTATTGGGTTCCCTCACCCCAACCACCAAAAAGGTACAATATGTTTGATTTATCTGCCCGCCAGCGGCGCACAGCGCTTATCTGGTTATCACTTTTTCATGTTCTGATCATTACCTCCAGTAACTACCTGGTGCAGTTGCCGATCACCATTTTCGGCTTCCATACCACCTGGGGGGCTTTCACGTTTCCGTTTATTTTTCTGGCAACCGATCTGACCGTCCGTATTTACGGCGCGCCGCTGGCACGGCGGATTATCACCTCTGTGATGATCCCGGCACTGGCGATTTCCTATGTGGTCTCCGCCCTGTTCTTTCAGGGGGAATGGGCCGGTTTTGAGGCGCTGTCGCACTTCAACCTGTTTGTGGCGCGGATTGCCGCCGCCAGCTTTATGGCGTATGCCCTCGGACAGATTCTGGATGTGAATGTCTTTAACCGCCTGCGCCAGAACCGCCGCTGGTATGTGGCACCGGCTGCCGCGATGTTTGTCGGTAACCTGATCGATACCCTGGCTTTCTTCTTTATCGCCTTCTGGCGCAGTACCGATCCGTTTATGGCGGCAAACTGGGTGGAAATCGCCCTGGTGGATTACAGTTTCAAAGTCACTATCTGCATGCTGTTCTTCCTGCCGGCTTACGGCGTGCTGCTGAATCTGATCCTGCGCTCTTTTTTTGCGCAACGCGCTGACGGCTCCCTGCCCGCGCATCACTGATTGTTCATTTTTCTGACACGCAGAGGCGCTATCCTGCCTCTGCGCTGTCGTCTGTATCACATTTTCCCGATCTGCCCCCGTGCTCCCGGCCCGTACAGTGCGTCAGCTCTCACATATCCGTTACTGTAACTGTTAGTCTGATTCAGACGGAATATCCCTCACTGACACCATAACGCGAATGCATTCAGGAGTTTGAGTATGTTAAAAGTGATCCAATCCCCGGCCAAATACATTCAGGGTCCGGACGCGCTTTACCATGTGGGTAAATACATCAGACCATTAGCGGAAAAAACGTTGGTGATTGCTGATAAATTTGTCCGCGAGCTGGTGGGCGATATTGTGAATGACAGCCTGAGCGAATACGAAGTCAGCGGTGTCTTTGAAACCTTCGGCGGCGAATGTACTCACGAGGAGATCGACCGTCTGACCAAACTGGCGAAAAACCACAAATGCCAGGCGGTACTGGGTGTGGGCGGCGGTAAAACACTGGATACCGCCAAGGCCGTGGCGCATTTTGCCAAACTGCCGGTGATCATTGCCCCGACTATCGCATCAACGGATGCGCCGACCAGCGCACTGTCCGTTATCTATAATGAACTCGGTGCGTTCGACAGCTACCTGTTCTATCCGCAGAACCCGAACGTGGTGGTGATGGATACCAATATCATTGCCCGCGCGCCGGCACGTCTGCTGGTTGCCGGAATGGGTGATGCTCTGGCCACTTACTTTGAAGCGCGTGCATGCAGCGCTGCCGGAAAAGCCACTATGGCAGGCGGCAGCACCACACTGGCGGCACTGGCACTGGCGAATCTCTGCTTTGATACTCTGCTCAGCGACGGCATCAAAGCCAAACTGGCGGTGGAAGCCGGAGTCAGCACCAAAGCGGTGGAAAACATCATTGAAGCCAATACTCTGCTCAGCGGGCTGGGCTTTGAAAGTGCCGGTCTTGCGGCGGCACATGCTATCCACAACGGTTTTACCGCGCTGGAAGAGTGCCACCACATGTACCACGGTGAAAAAGTGGCATTCGGTACTCTCGTGCAGTTAGTACTGGAAAATGCCCCGGCGGAAGAGCTGGAAACCGTGCTGGAGTTCTGTGCTCAGGTCGGTCTGCCAATCACCCTGGAAGAACTGGGTGTGGACAGCATCGGTACCGAGCTGGAAGAGAAAGTGATGGCAGTTGCCGAACTGAGCTGCGCGGACAACGAAACCATCTATAACATGCCGTTTGAAGTCGATTCCGACCAGGTCTATGCCGCCATTATGGCCGCTGACCGCATGGGTCGTGACTGGCTGTATTAATCTGCTTATTATGCTGTTCCGTAACGCCCGGGCTAACCGGGCGTTATTGTCTGAAGGAATAGCGTATTAAGGAATAATCCTGCTCTTATCCGCTCCGTAATCCGTTACTCTCCGTTATCTGCCGCACATTCCCGGACGGAATTATTATTATGCGACACCTGTTCTGTGTTTTTGCCCTGCTGTTATCCGCCTGCGGCAGCTATGACCCCATCAACCGCAGTATTGTCAGTGACAAAGTACTGAAATCCACCGATGCATTTAAAGCGACTGTCACCAACAGAAGCGAAGACAGTTTCATTGGCTTTTCTTATGACCCGGAGAAAAAAGAGTTTCTGATCGTGGGTAATCAATATTCCTATATTGCGCCGGTAGCAAAAAAAGTGCAGTTCATCATTGATACCCCGGCTATCCGCGATAATATCCGCGTGCTGTATCGTGATGAAGAAGGCTGGGGAATATGGCGCTACATTCTGGTTGATGATAACGGTATCCCGCTGGAAAAACCGATACTTAACGATCTCGTTCTGATTATGTGCTTTAACAATACCGTGCCGCAATCGCAGATCGATGAATATAAAAAATCATTTGAACGTGAACGGATTTATTTTGCCCCCCATCTGAAAGAGCCGTGTTTTTATTTCCCGCTGGGTGACAGCCGCGCACAAATTTTTGCTACCACGACGGCATCAAAAGCCGCAGCAAAAACAAAATTGCCGCGTCCGTTCCCGTATCTGCTTGATACCACCACCGCCAAAGATAAAGCATTGCTGGAATCTCAGAACCGCAAAGCCACCGCGTTGTCTCCGTTTGCGACAGCAGCCGATGGCGTGCTGACCTTCGGACAATATCTGGCGCTGCCTTTTACCATGTGGTTTTAAGGGAATATCAGTATGATGAAAAAAGGGTTTCTTGTCATTTTCCTGCTTCCGCTGCTCAGCGGCTGTATGTCTGATGAAGAGTGGCACGCCATGCAGGTTTCGCGGCAGGCCGCCGGAGAGCGGGAGATCTGCAAAAAAGGTGCAATAACCCTCGGGCGCGACTATGCACTGGCCGGGATCGACAGTGCGCCGGGGCTGGCTGAATACAGGGCGTTATGTGAAAAACATGACTTTGTGATTGACCGCAGCCAGTGGGACAGCGGCTATAAAAGCGGCAGCCGTCAGTACTGCGAGCCGTTACAGGCCTACAACACCGGTAAACAAAATTACACCTATCAGGCAAACCGCTGTCAGAAAAAACCGGCACAAATTTCGCAACTGAACAGTGCCTGGCAGATGGGATTGCACTGGTCGGAGATAAACCGTCAGATCAGCGAGCTGGAAAAGAGTTATGGCGATCTGGACAGCACCATCCGCAATCTGGAGTACCGTAAAGATAATATGAGCAGCGAAGATGCCCGTGAAGCCCGCCATCTGCTGCGCCGTCTGAAACAGGAGCAGGCGGATTCAGAGCGCACACTGCGTCAGTACCGCAGCAGACTGAGTGCGCTGGATACACAGAACCTCTCAGCTATTGTCCGGTCCGGAGGGTGATCATGCGGATGCAACAGACAGTATTGCCGGCACTCCTCTGCACACCGCTGTTTCTCGCCGGATGCGGGACGATCGGGGATGCCCGCAGCAGCTATGAATTATCACAATACAATGCGAGCCCGGCGGGAATTGCGGAAAAACAGGCTCGTGAAGCACAACAGGCGGAAGATGCCCGGATTGCCGGGGAGAAAAAGAAGCAAATCTGTCTCTCCTATCAGCGTGACTGGCATGCCGCCGGTTACAATACCGGCAGCGTTGGCGGACACCCGCAATATTACAACAGCATTCTGCGCGAGTGTCAGACGCACAATCTGACGTTCAGCAAACCGCAATGGGACGCCGGGTATCAGCAGGGGCTGAAAGAGGGATACTGCGTGTATGAAGCGGCGCTGACTATCGGGACAGAAAACGCATACGACCAGATGATGACACAATGCACGCCGTTGCTTTCCGCCCGGCAGCAGCAGAATATGCAGATCTTTTTCCTCAAGGGACAGATTATCTCACAGCAGAAATCCGCGCTGTCAGACGCAAAATATGATCTGTCAAAACTGGAGGATAAACTGCGCTACGGCCGTGATAAGGAGATAACCCATGACGATCGCCGGGAATACCGCCACCAGAAGCAGGCCGTGAATGATTTACAGTATGAGCTGGATCTGATGTATTCGGAGGCACAACGCCTGTTGCTGCAAACCGGCGGCAGATAATCCGCCGCCGGTGATCATTATGCTGCGGGCAGAACCTCTGCGGCGATAGTATCAACCGCCGCTTTCAGCTCCTGTAAGGTGATGGTCTGATCCTTATTACTCATCTGCTCACCTTTATTTTTACGGATCGCTTCAAGATATGGTTTTTTCGATACTGAATCTGTTATTTTCCATTCAAAATACATTGACGTATCTGCATCACGGTTACCGATCGCCAGCTGTGTTCCGGCGACAATCAGCATCACCGGTAAGACCTCGTAGGGTTTGAACTCTTTGTTGGTGACCTTAACGGCAGTAACCACGCCCTCAAAACGCAGCACACCCGGTGCGGCGGTGTCCGTCAGCTGATACCGCTTTGCCAGCTCACTTTTAATCTGCTGATTGGTGTAGTTGAGCAGAACAGCCATAAACTGTTTACCCATTTTGTTATTTTCATTCAGCGGCTTAAACACAACCGGCGTGAAGATAAGCTTTGTTTTCGGGCTTTCTGCGGTGAAATCGTCAGAACGCCAGGATTTAATCACCTCACCGGAGGCTGTTTCTGTTTCGGTCAGGCGCTGATAATCACTCAGAAAATCAGATTGTTCGGTGTGATCAGGTAAACGGCTTGAGCAGGCGGACAGCAGGAATACCACGGAGACGGCAATAATATATTTAGTGACTGAATGTGATGCGAAATTGTTCATTTTCCTCTCAATATCTTTATCATCTTCTTTAAAAATCCGCCCGATGCTAGCACCGGGCGGGAGAGAAAAGTGAATGGAAAATGCGGTTTATACGTAATATTCAGCCGGTTTCTGTCATCCTTTATTTATGCCAGTGCCCGCGCCAGCAAAGATACCGGGTGTTCGCATTTTTTGCTGGTGGACATCTCAATCTGCCATTTGCAGGTTTCACAGTCACTGATCACCAGGTCAATACCGCTCTCCTCTATCTGGCGGAACAGCGGGGAACCAATTGCCTGTGATGTTTCGTAGTTTTCCTTTTTAAACCCGTAAGTTCCGGCGATACCACAGCACTGTGAATCCAGCACGATCAGTTCCACCCCCGGAATTGAGCGGATAAGCTCAAGAGAATAGGCCGTCCAGCCCATTTTTTCCATATGGCACGGCGTGTGATAACCGACTTTCAGCGGCGTGTGCCGCAGCACCGGTTTGCGCCCGTCCTGCATCAGGCGGTAAAGATAGCGGGTCACCAGCTCTATGTTATCGCGCAGCGGTGCGGTATCCACATCCAGGATATGCGGATATTCATCCCGCAGGGTAAAAGCACAGGTGGAGGATGTCGCAATCACCGGCATCTTCTGTTCAACAATAGCTTTGGTGAGAGATTCCACATTCACCGCCGCCTGTTTTTTCGCCTGCTTTGCAAAACCGTTGGCGATCAGTGCCACGCCACAGCATTTTTCCCGCTCCAGCAACTGCACGCCGATCCCCATGCTGTTAAAAACCTTAATCACATCTTTACCAAGCTGCGGATGGTTATAATTCACATAGCAACCATGGAAGTACGCGACCTGTTCGCCGAATTTCGCCTGTTTTTCCTGCTGTTTTTTGTACCAGCGGCGGAAAGTACCGAACGAATATTTCGGCAGCTCACGGCGGTGATCAATTTTCAGAGCGGTATCCAGCAGTTTGCGCACCGGTTTCATCCCGGTGATGGTATTGACCACCGGCGCAAACGGCGAGGAGAGTGATCCCATCAGATCGGTATGGCTCAGAATCGCGTCGCGGATCTTCGGCCGTGACGGGGAATAGGTCAGTTTGGCACGGGCGATAATATCCCCGATGCGGACATCCGACGGGCACGCCACTTCGCAGCGTTTGCAGTTGGTGCAGAGGGTGAGCGCATCATCATACAGCATGGCATCTTTCAGGCGCAGCCGCTCGCCGTCCGGCCCCGCCTGTTTCGGGCCGGGATAATCCGGATTTACCTTCGCCACCGGGCAGTAAGTTGTGCAGACTGTACATTTGATGCAGTTCCCGAACTGTGTTTGTCCTGTACTCATACCTGAGCCTCCGTTACCGGTATCGTGCTGCCTGCGCCAATCCGGGCCAGAATCTGTTCCGCTGCGTACATCGCAGTGACCAGAGAAACACCCGCACCGCATCCTTCCTGTAACGGGTTATACCCGCCCAGTACCGCCCCGGCGGCATACAGGTTAGTGATAGTGCCGTGCGCATCCGCCGGATGCAGATGTGCATCTGTCGCCACCCCGGCCTCCAGATAGCGCTGACGGGCAAACAGATCCGCCGATGTCCATTCCCGGCGCGGCAGGGTTCCGGTCAGATTAAGATTCAGCAGCGGCTCATAAATATGATCAATATCGCTCGCCAGCCCGTTACTGAAGAAACTGCCGGTCGCCAGTACAAACTGCTCAGCCTGCACCGGAATATCACCGTGATTGCGGGTAAACAGCTGCGTGATCCGTTCACCGTCACGGCGGACAGAAATGACACTGTCCCCCGGCATCACAAATCCCCCCGCCCGGCGGAAGCGGCGCAGTAATGCCTGATGCAGACGTATTCCCAACAGTGACGGCGGAAGAGTCGGTAACTGATAAACCGTTTTATTCAGTTGCTGTTGTAAGAAGGCAATTCCGTCACTGTTTTCCGCCCCGAAACAGGCCGGTAAAATCAGAGTTTGTTCTGTGATCCCGCACTGCGCCAGTTCATCAGCCAGCTCCTGCCGGTTTTGCGGCAAATCCAGCACACGGGCAATATTGACAGAGCGAAACTCACTCGGGTTATTGCGTAATTTATCCAGGCACGGCAGATGCAGGGTATACGCCTGTGCCGGATATCCCTGACGGGTCAGTGCGGCGGCGGCCATTTCCGCCTGAAAATCAAGAAAACCGGTAATACTGATAACCGCAGCCGGCTGCCAGTTTCCGGTCATTTTTTCGCTCAGAACCGGCACCACATCCGGTGTCAGCCAGCTCATCCGCCATTGTCCGGCCGGGGTCAGACGCCAGTGATTACGCTCCGCCGATCCCTGCAACGGTAAAGTATCCTGCTGTAACAGCACCATTGCCTGCGACACGCAGCGGCGCACCGCGCTTTCCCCTATCACACTGTAAGGATGGGCAGGCGCCTGATGTGCCAGCGCCGCCAGCGCCGAAAGCGGCTCCGTGACCAGCTGCCCGTCCGGCAGCGCCGAGAGCAAATCCAGTGATGCCGATGAGAAATGCAGCGCGCTCTGTCCGGCGCTGATAATAGCGCAGCTCAGTCCGCTCTCTGCCAGTTTCACGCCGCAGGAAAGACCGGCAAGGCCGCCGCCCGCGATAACCACATCATATTTCATGCTGCTCTCCCTGTTCTTCTGTTCCGCTGTTTTCCAGCCCGCACAATCCCTGATACACCCAGCCGGTAAATTCACTCTCCCGCAGCGCATTTCCCCACGCCACCGGACGCACACCTTTCCAGCGTTCATTCAGAAAATGCATCAGTTCGGTTTCGGATTTTTCAGCAGTGGTGACTTTCAGCTGAGTCAGCAGCTCCGCCGCACGGCAGGCGCACAGCTCGCCCTGGCAGGTCCCCATACCGACACGGGTACGGCGGCGCAGATCCAGCAGGTTATTCACCGTCAGGCTTTCCGTGGCATAGCGCACCTCACCGGCAGTGACCGCTTCACATTCACAGACCAGGCTTTTATCGAGCCGCGTGGTGTGCGGCAGTTCTGCCGCGCGATCGCCGTGACGGTACACCGCCGATCCGCGCAGCGGGGCAGGAAGGGAGATCACTTTACGCAATGTCTGTTCCGCCGAATGCGCCGAGCCCGGCAGCGGCTCCTCCGCCGTGGAACAGTGCGCCGTTATACCGAGCTTCGCGCACACCGCGTCTGTCGCCCACTCCGCCATCAGCCGGTAAGTCATCAGCTTGCCGCCGGTGATCGTGAGGAAGCCGCGCAGTCCGTCACGTTTCTCATGATCCAGCAGCACAATCCCCCGGCTGATACTGCGTCCGGTCGGATCATCATCCGCCGCCACCAGCGGCCGGACACCGGCATACGCCCGCAGAATACGCGCCTGCGCCATTACCGGTGCCAGCCGTGAGCCTTCGCGGATCAGGGTATCGACCTCATCCGCCGTGACAATCATATTGTCGATATCATCATAAGGAATATGAACAGACGTGGTGCCTATCAGGGAAATGGTATCCCCCGGCACCAGGATATCCGCATCACCCGGTCTGCGGCAGCGGTTAATAACACGCTGGTTAAGGCGGTGCCCGAGGATCAGCAGTGATCCTTTGGCTGGCAGCATGCTGATATGCACTCCGGCAAAACCGGCGATACGCTGACTCCAGATCCCTGCCGCATTAACCACCACCGGCGCATACAGCGGATAACGGCGGTGATTCTGATGATCATAAACCTGCACGCCGGTCACCTGATCGCCCTGACGCAGCACATCCGTGACTTCGTGATAGGTCAGCACCTGCGCGCCGTGCTCCCGCGCATCCAGCATATTGGCGGCGGTCAGGCGAAACGGATCCACAGTGCCGTCCGGCACTTTCACCGCCCCCAGCAGCGCCGGGTTTACAGACGGCTCAAAACGCAGCGCCTCCTGCGGGGACATCACCTGAGTCTCAATGCCCGCCGTGCGGCAGGCCTCAGTAAACGTAGCCTGATACGCCATCTCATCTTCCGGCAGTGTGATAAACAGGCCGTCGGTTTCCTCGACACAGTGGCGGGCAATGCGCCGCAGAATCCGGTTTTCCGAAATACACTCACGGGCGGATTCCGGATCCGTCACCGCATAACGGGCACCGCTGTGCAGCAGGCCGTGGTTGCGGCCGGTCGCGCCGGTCGCGATATCAAACCGCTCCAGCAGCAGGGTACGCAGGCCGCGCCGGGCACAGTCCCGCGCCATCCCGGCACCGGTTGCGCCACCGCCGATGATAATGACATCCGCTTCATTGACAGGTGAATCAGACATGGGTTCCTCTCAGTCATGTTCCTTTATTATGGTTATAGCGTAGCCGTTTTTTCTTCCTTTATGATTGATAATGAGCAAAAACGAAAACAAAACACCAAAAACAAGAGCGAAATAATCCATAATCGTGATAAATATCACATATCCGCAACATCCGGATTTTCCCGCAGGAAATACCCGTAAACTGACTGATTTTCCGCCGGTTTTCTGTCTGATTCACACCTCTGAGATTTAGTTATTGTACCGCCGCTGATATACGCTATGCTTTTAGCGCTAATTATATGTTTACCCTGTATATTTTATGTAACCGGAATAAAACAAAATAACCACACACAAGTAATTACTTAGGTGATTACCTGAAATATCCGGTTATTCATCCGCAAAAATGCAAAATTAGCGCTTAAAACCCTTGGTTATATCAAATTTAAACGATCAGCTATTCGCTATACTTTGAACAGAATGTGATTTTATAACCAGTCAGTAACCGAAAATGATTAGCGTTTTTATCAACTGAAAGGATTCGGTTACTGATAACAATTTTGAGTACCTGTTTCAGATTTCGTTTTTACATTTTAACTTTCGATTTACCTGAACAATGGAGAAGCACAGTGCAAACCTTTAATGCCGATATCGCAATTATCGGAGCAGGCGGTGCAGGGCTGCGGGCGGCAATTGCCGCTGCGGAAGCTAACCCGAACCTGAAAATTGCTCTGATCTCAAAAGTTTACCCGATGCGCAGCCACACCGTGGCCGCAGAAGGTGGCTCTGCGGCTGTGACACAATCCCATGATTCCTATGATTATCATTTCAGTGATACGGTGTCCGGGGGCGACTGGTTATGTGAGCAGGATGTGGTGGAGTATTTTGTCGAACACTGTCCGACAGAAATGACCCAACTGGAACTGTGGGGCTGCCCGTGGAGCCGCAAAGAAGACGGTTCCGTCAACGTGCGCCGTTTCGGTGGTATGAAAATCGAGCGGACCTGGTTCGCTGCCGATAAAACCGGCTTTCATATGCTGCACACCCTGTACCAGACCTCTCTGAAATACCCTCAGATCCAGCGTTTTGATGAGCATTTTGTCCTCGATATCATTGTGGATGAAGGTCATGTGCGCGGCCTGGTAGCGATCAATATGATGGAAGGGACAAAAGTTCAGATCCGCGCCAATTCCGTGATTATGGCCACCGGCGGCGCCGGTCGTGTTTACCGCTATAACACCAACGGCGGGATTGTTACCGGCGACGGGATGGGAATGGCCTTCCGTCACGGCGTGCCGCTGCGGGATATGGAATTCGTTCAGTATCACCCGACCGGTCTGCCGGGCTCCGGTATTCTGATGACCGAAGGCTGCCGGGGCGAAGGCGGTATTCTGGTCAACAAAGACGGCTACCGCTATCTGCAGGATTACGGCATGGGGCCGGAAACCCCGCTCGGCCATCCGGAAAACAAATACATGGAACTCGGCCCGCGCGATAAAGTCTCCCAGGCCTTCTGGCACGAGTGGCGCAAAGGCCGGACTATCAAAACCAGCCGCGGTGATGTGGTTTATCTGGATCTGCGTCATCTGGGTGAGAAGAAACTGCTGGAACGCCTGCCGTTTATCTGCGAGCTGGCGAAAGCCTATGTCGGCGTGGACCCGGTCAAAGAGCCGATCCCTGTCCGTCCGACCGCGCACTACACCATGGGCGGTATCGAAACCGACCAGCGCTGTGAAACCCGCATCAAAGGGCTGTTTGCTGTCGGTGAATGTTCCTCCGTCGGTCTGCACGGCGCTAACCGCCTCGGCTCCAACTCCCTGGCGGAACTGGTGGTTTTCGGTCGTCTGGCCGGGGAAGAAGCGGCTAAGCACGCACAGGAAACACACGCTGCCAACAGTAATGCTATCGATGCCCGCACCGCTGACATTGAAAACAATCTGAAAGCGCTGATGAACCAGAAAGGCACTGAAAGCTGGGCAAAACTGCGTGATGAGATGGGTGAGGCAATGGAAGAAGGCTGTGGTATCTACCGCACACCGGAACTGATGCAGAAAACCATCGATAAACTGGCTGAGCTGAAAGAGCGCTTCAGACGCGTTGAAATCACTGACCGCTCCTCTGTCTTCAATACCGACCTGCTCTACACCATTGAGCTGGGCTTTGGTCTGGATGTCGCGGAATGTATGGCGCACTCCGCCTTTAACCGTAAAGAATCACGCGGCGCACACCAGCGTCTGGATGAAGGCTGTACTGAGCGCGACGATGTCAATTTCCTGAAACACACCCTCGCCTTCCACAATCCGGACGGTTCGCCGCATCTGGAATACAGTGATGTGAAGATAACCAAATCCGCCCCGGCAAAACGTGTCTACGGTGGTGAAGCGGCGGCGGCTGAACAGGCGGCAAAAGAGAAGGAAAACGTCAATGGCTGAGATGAAAATGCTGAAAATGTCAGTGATGCGCTATAACCCGGAAACGGATAATGAGCCGCACGCTGTCACGTATCAGGTGCCTTACGATGAGCAGACGTCACTGCTGGATGCGCTGGGCTATATCAAAGACAACCTGGCGCCGGATCTCTCCTACCGCTGGTCCTGCCGGATGGCTATCTGCGGCTCCTGCGGCATGATGGTCAATAAGGTGCCGAAGCTCGCCTGTAAAACCTTCCTGCGCGAATATCCGCAGGGTATGGAGATTGAGGCACTCGGCAACTTCCCGGTCGAGCGCGACCTGGTTGTGGATATGACGCACTTTATCGAGAGCCTGGAAGCTATCAAGCCTTATATTATCGGCAATGACCGCAAACCGTCCGAAGGCCCGAATAACCAGACCCCGGGACAGATGGCGAAATACCATCAGTTCTCCGGCTGCATTAACTGCGGTCTGTGCTACGCGGCCTGTCCGCAGTTTGGTCTGAATCCGGAATTCCTCGGCCCGGGTGTGCTGACACTGGCGCAGCGCTATAACACCGACAGCCGCGATCACGGTAAAAAAGAGCGGATGAAACAAATCAACGGCGATAACGGCGTATGGACCTGTACCTTCGTGGGTTACTGCTCGGAAGTCTGTCCGAAACATGTGGATCCGGCAGCCGCTATTCAGCAGGGTAAAGCCGCCAGTGCGGAAGATTACATTATTGCCCGTCTGAAACCACAATAAGGAAGAGAGAAATGACGACCAAACGTAAGCCTTATGTGCGTGAAATGACACCGACATGGTGGAATAAACTCGGTTTTTACCGTTTTTATATGCTGCGGGAAGGCACCGCAGTGGTCCAGCTCTGGTTCAGCCTGCTGGTTATGTATGGCGTTTACTGTCTTAAGGGCGGCCCGGCGGACTGGGCAGGTTATGTCCACTTCCTGCAGAATCCGGTGGTGGTACTGGTTAATATCCTGACACTGGCCGGTACTCTGCTGCACACGGTGACCTGGTTCCAGCTGGCACCGAAAGCCGTCAATATCGTTATCAAAGACGAAAAAATGGGACCGGAGCCGATTGTCCGTCTGCTCTGGGTGGTAACCCTCATTGTTAACGCCGTCATTCTGGCCGTTGCGTTACTGTGATAAGGAAGGAAACTGATATGATTAATCCGAATCCGAAACGCTCACAGGAACCGGTTTTCTGGGGATTGTTTGGCGCAGGCGGCATGTGGAGTGCCATTGTTTCACCGGCCGTTATTGTGCTGCTGGCTTTTCTGGTCCCGTTTGCTGTGGCTCCGGATATGCTCAGTTACAGCCGTATCCTGGCCTTCTGTCAGGGCTTTATCGGCAAAGCGTTCCTGCTGCTGATGATCATCCTGCCGCTGTGGTGTGCGCTTCACCGTATCCACCACTGCATGCATGACCTGAAAATTCATGTGCCTGCGGGACGCTGGGTCTTTTACGGCCTGGCAACCATCCTCAGTGTGATGGCCGTGATTGGTGTCATCACGCTGTAATTATTGTCTGTCATAAAAAGACCGGTGCTTAAACGCCGGTCTTTTTTTATCTGCCATCAGGCCACTTCCGCGCGGTTAAGCTGCCAGTAGCTGAGCTGTACCGGAGAAAGACCGCGAAATACCAGTGTCGCCGTCTGCTGCGGGAAATAACGGCTGCTCATTACCGCCTCGCCGTCATTGATAAAAATCTCTGCACTCGAGTGATCGGTAAAAATATGCAGTTGTTTCACTTCCCCCTGCCAGTAGCGGTGCTGCCAGTCACCACTGACCAGACTGCGGCGCGACAGGCGGATCTCATGCCCGTCATAGGAAAAAATCAGCTGCTTGCTGAAATTCAGGATCAGCGGACCGGAGAGCCGGATAATCACCTCCAGCCGCCCGGCACTCAGCTCCAGCGCATTATCCGCTTCACCTGACCACTGCCCGCCGGCACCGCGCAACGCTTCCAGCTCTTTCACCGGCCGCTGGTACAGCTGTCCGTTCTGCAGTGTCAGTTCACGGGGACTGGTCATCTGATGGAGCCAGCCGTTTTTAACAGTCGGCTGCCGCATCTCTTCGCCGCCCGGCACGCCCATCAGCGCCACCATAATGCGCCGTCCGTCAGGGGCGAGTGTGGTCTGCGGGGCATAAAACTCAAACCCGGCATCGGCTTCATACATCTGCGGTTTGTGGCGGAAGGTTTTGCTTTCATAATCAAACTGCCCGACCAGATATGCGCAGGAAGCGGTATTCAGAAAACGGGTCGGTTCACGCGGTATACCACGGGGACAGCACAGCAGCATCCACTCATTACCGAGCCGGAAGAAATCCGGGCTTTCCCACAAATACCCTGCATCCCGCAGCCCGCCGCAGCGGCTGCCGGCCAGCACGCCGCGCAATACCCATTCACCTAACTCAGCCGCGTCATACAACAGCACACAGCCCCGGTCATCCTCATCACGGGCACCCAGCACCATGTACCACTGGCCGCTGTGCTGCCAGACCTTCGGATTGCTCACATCAGCACTGTATCCTTCCGGCAGCCCCAGTGCGGAGCCGTATTTCTCAAAGCCGCCGTCCGGTTTTTCCCGGGCCAGGCACTGCCACGATGTCCGTGAACCGTCACGGTACACCAGATTACCGGTATAGCAGAGGGTCAGCGTATCATTATTTACCACCGCGCTGCCGGAGAAACAGCCGCCGGAATCATAATTACCGGACGGCAGCAGCGCGACCGGCTCATGTGTCCAGCTGACCAGATCCGCCGAAGACCAGTGCCCCCAGCACGCATGTTTATGTTCGCAGCCAAACGGATCCCACTGATAGAACAGGTGCCAGAGGCCGTTGTGATAAATAAACCCGGCAGGATCATTCATCAGGCCGCACACCGGCGCAGTATGCCAGCCGGGATAGTGTGTATCCCGCTGAGCCCGCCCCTGGTGCTTCATTAAGGCCTGAACAATCCCTGACAACAGTGCCGTCTGCGCCATATCCCTGTCCCCTGTATCCCCTGTTCTGTTTTTTCATAAACCATCAAAGCACAGATACGGTACTGAATGCGAGTACCAACCCTCTAAGATAATTCAGATTCCGACGGGTAACAGCATTATCAGACCGGCAGAAAAGCAATGTCCTGAATAAAAAACAGTCTTGCGGAAGAATAACAGAACGGAAGGATACAGCAGAAAATAACGGAATTAAACACCTGACAGAACAGGTGTTTCAGCAGGATAACCGGACAGCATACCGCTACGCATTACCACGCAGAAAATACGACACATCCTCTTCGACACTTTCCATAGCCAGTAATGCATCCAGCGTATCGCGGGCTTCCTGTTCGTCGATAATGCTCATGGCAAAACCGACATGAACCAGCACCCATTTCCCCAGCATTTCTGATGGCTCACCTTCACAAACCAGCGCGATGTTCACATCCCGTCTGACACCACACACTTCCACCTGCGCATTGTCTGTTACAGAGTCACCCACGGCAACGATTTGCCCGGGAATACCTAAACACATAACCGGCTCCTGATTGACTGATAAGTCCGTACCGGACTACTGAATTTCAATTTGTCTGACCTGCATGGCATCACTGCTGTCCACCTGCAGATTGTGGCTGCCGCAGTGCGGACACCCGGTGTTAAACCCGGCCACACTGACCGGTTTCTGACACTCCCGGCACCAGGCCTGCGCCGGGACGGTGGTGACATGCAGTTCAGCCCCTTCCGCCAGTGAATCGCGGCAGACGATATCAAAGCAGAAATGCAGGGCATCTTCTTCGATACAGGATACCGCACTCAGTTCAAGCCAGACAGCGGTGACGCGCTGCGCCCCGCTCTGTTTTGCCTGCTGCTCGATAATATCAAGCGCATTCTGGCATAACGTCACCTCATGCATCCGTCTGTCCTCAGGACATCAGGTCGGCCGGCATTTCAAATGCGGCACGGCGGCGGCGTTCTTTGACGATCTCATCCATCTTATTACGGTCAACCACCATTAACGCATGAGTCGGACACACTTCCACACAGGCAGGTCCGCCCGCACGGGTATGGCATAAATCACATTTGTGGGCTTCCGCGCGGTACTGCGGAATGGTGTTCAGCGCGGTGGTCTGTTGTGCAACAGGACGGCTGATCACTTCCATGGTGCCGTAAGGACAGGCAATCACACAGGTTTTGCAGCCGATACATTTTGCCTGATCGACATACACAAAATCATCTTTACGGCTGATCGCGCCGTTCGGGCAGACATTGGCGCACGGTGCGTCTTCACACTGACGGCAGACAACCGCCGTACTGATAGTGTACCCTTTCATCACATGAATACGGGGAAAGAATTCATCTTTCACCACTGTTTCAATACCGGTTTCCTGCTCTTGATGCGAAACAACACAAGCGACTTCACATGTGTGACAGCCAATGCACTTTTTTGGGTCTGCAATGATGAAACGGTTCATCATACTCTCCTGAATGATACGCGGCGACTTCACATCCGGCACTCCGGTGCAGCCGTCCTCTGGTTAGAATAATCAGGAAATAAGCATGCATCGTGCCAGTCTGGCATTTTTTTTAATTTCAGTGAAATCAGCGTATTAATAAATAATGCTGCCTCGTTGTGTGTCATAGTGAGAATATTCGTCACACAGTTCGACATTTTTGACGATAATTTTTATCATCAGTATGTGTCATAATATATTAGGTTTTCATCCCGCCGAAAAATAGGGGATTGGATCAAACTTAAATCAGACAGCGATATTCTTTTCTTACAGAGTCATTACAATAATGGATATTACCTCTCTGCACCTTATTTATACCTATAACTACGCAGAGGGAAATTAATTTTAAGAGCAATCCGTCCGGATCAGGAATGTGAAAGACGAAGACGAGCGGAGACGTTGTGGACAACACTGACAAGACCGAACACATACGCCATGAACGTGACCAGTACCGGATATTGGTGGATATCACCAACTCAGTGCTTTCCCATCTGGAGATGGACGGCCTGGTTGCTGAGGTTTCCCGCGAGATCCACCGGTTTTTCGGGCTGAGCCAGATAAGCATTGCTTTGTGTGACAATTACAGTTCTGCTGTATATCTTTGTTATTCCAGCTATTACCAGGCCCGCAAACCCGCAGAAAAGACATTATATCATCTGGATGAACTACATCCTGATCTGGCACAGGTTCTGGACAGTAACCAGCCGATGCGCCTGACACTCGACAGTGCCACAGAGGATCCGCTGTATCAGCATGTCTGTGCGCAGGGCATGACAGAAACCCTGCTGCTGCCGCTGGCATTTAACCATAAGCCGCTGGGTGTTCTGATATTATCTCATGAAAATAATCATATTTTTACTGACGATAACTGTAATCTGCTCAAGCAGATAGCCGCCCGGTTTGCCATTGCGGTGGATAATGCCGCCGCCTATGAAGAGATCACCCGGCTGAAAGACAGCCTCAAGCATGAAAACCTGTGGCTGAACGAACAGATTCACAACAACGAAAGTTTCAGTGAAATCATTTTCCAGAGTGATGCCATGCGCAACATTCTGGAGCAGGTGGATCTGGTTGCCGCCAGTGACAGCACCGTGCTGATCCTCGGCGAAACCGGTACAGGGAAAGAGCTTATCGCCCGCGCCATCCACCGTCTGAGTGACCGCCATCACCGCAGCATGATCAAAATGAACTGTGCGGCCATCCCGTCCGGGCTGCTGGAAAGCGACCTGTTCGGCCATGACAAAGGGGCCTTCACCGGCGCGACCACCACTCATATCGGCCGCTTTGAAATGGCGGATAAAAGCACCCTGTTTCTTGATGAAATCGGCGATATGCCGCTGGATCTTCAGCCCAAACTGCTGCGGGTGTTACAAGAGCGGGAAATTGAGCGCATCGGCGGTAATAAGGTGATTCCGGTGGATGTGCGTCTGATTGCCGCCACCAACCGCAACCTGAAATCCATGACCGATGAGCGCGAGTTCCGCGAAGATCTCTACTACCGGCTGAATGTGTTCCCTATCTGGATCCCGCCGCTGCGCGAACGTCCGGAGGATATTCCGCTGCTGGCGACCTACTTTACACAGAAGATTGCCCGCCGGATGAACCGCAATATCGACTGCATTCCGCGTGATGCCCTGGAACAGCTGAGCCGCTATCCGTGGCCCGGCAACGTGCGCGAACTGGAAAATGTGATTGAACGGGCGGTGATCCTGACGCGCGGAAATACCCTGAATATTCAGCTGCATGAGCTGAATATCCCAAAGCATTCACGCCTGAAAACGGCGCTGGAGACCCCGAGCTCACTGGAAAAACGGATGCAGACTGCCGCCCCGGAGAGTGACGACGAAGAGCGCGACCGGATTATTGCTGCCCTGAAGGCCACCAACGGCGTTGTCGCCGGTGCCCGGGGTGCCGCAACCCGTCTGGGACTGAAACGGACAACATTATTATCCCGTATGCAGCGGTTAGGTATTTCTGTACAGGATATATTCGAAGAAGATAATCACTGAGCTGATATTTAAACTGCCGCCACTGAAATAAGAATGTCTCGCAAATAAAAATATATCGCAAAAGAAACAGAATATCTGTCGTAATATGCTCATTTATTTCTCAGGCAATAATATGTGATCAAAATTCAGAAACTGAATACGGCTGACATCATAATTAAACAAAAAATGAAAATATAAAAAAACCGGCGGTCATTTCTGAGCGCCGGTTTTTTATCATATTAAGACGAACGGATTAACACCCTTCCGCTGCTTCACGCAGACGGCGCTTAATACCGGTATATTCCTGAACAACATAATGCTCAGCCTGTTTCTGATCCGCAATCGGTTCGACGCGGACAGCACAGTATTTATATTCCGGTGTTTTGGTAATCGGGCTGAGGTTTTCCGCCACCAGCTCGTTACACGCACCAATCCACCACTGATAGGTCATGTAAACCGCCCCTTTGTTAGGACGCTCACTGACATTCGCGCGGGTGATAACTTTACCCTGACGGGATGCCACCCAGACCAGCTCCTGATCTTTAATCCCCAGTGCAGCAGCATCTGCGGTATTGATCTGGATATAGCCCGGCTCATCCGCCAGTGCCGCCAGTGCTTTACAGTTACCGGTCATGGAGCGGCAGGAGTAGTGCCCCACTTCACGGACGGTTGCCAGCACCATCGGATAATCATCACTGACCTGGTCGATCGGTGCACGCCATTCACAGGTATAGAACTGACCTTTGCCGTTCGGGGTATCAAAGATTCCGCCGTCGTACAGGTATTCTGTTCCCTGATCACTGTCCGCCACATCGCGGCACGGCCACTGGATATAAGCCAGGTCCGCCATTTTCTCGTAGGTCGCACCATAGTAGATAGGGCAGAGTTCACGTAACTCATCCCAGATCTCTTTGGTGTTGTTGTAATGCATCGGATAACCCATCGCTGTGGACATCAGACTGATAATTTCCCAGTCCGGTTTCACATCGCCGACCGGCTCAACCGCTTTATAGAAGCGCTGGAACCCGCGATCCGCTGCGGTATACACACCTTCATGTTCCCCCCAGGAAGTGGCAGGGAAAATCACGTCAGCAATCGACGCGGTTTTGGTCATAAAGATATCCTGGACAATCAGCAGCTCCAGTTTATCGAAGGTGCGGCGGATAGTGGCCAGATCCGGTTCAGTCTGAAGCGGATCCTCACCCATCACGTAATGCGCCTTCAGCACGCCTTCATCGATAAAGTGCGGAACCTCACTCAGCGGAATACCGTTTTCGGCCGGCATTTTTTCGATGCCCCAGAATTTGGCAAATTTCTCCAGTGCGGCTTTGTCTTCCACATACTGATAGCCCGGCAGTGTGTTCGGCAGTGCACCCATATCACAGGCACCCTGAACGTTGTTCTGACCACGGACCGGGCCGACACCGACATGCGGTTTACCCAGGTTGCCGGTCAGTAACGCCAGGCTGGTCAGTGCGCGGACAGTTTCCACCCCCTGATAGAACTGCGTCACACCCATACCCCACAGAATGACCGCATTTTCAGCTTTCGCATACATACGGGCTGTTTTGCGGATATCCTCAGCTTTCAGACCGGTGATCGCTTCCACAGACTCCGGTGTGTACGGCTCAACCAGCTTGCGGTATTCCTCAAACTGCTCGGTATGGCCGTCAATGAAGGCTTTATCGTGCAGATTTTCTTCAATAATCACATGCGCTAACGCATTGATAAGCGCAATGTTTGAACCATTTTTCAGTGCTAAATGAATATCAGCAAGACGCGCTGATTCAATATAGCGCGGGTCACAGACAATAATTTGTGCACCCTTCTCTTTCGCCTTCACAATACGACGGGCGACGATAGGGTGTGAATCCGCGGCATTGTAACCGAAGATAAAAATACATTTGGTATCCTCAATCTCGACGATTGAGTTACTCATTGCGCCGTTACCGACCGAACGCTGCAGACCTGCAACCGAAGGGCCGTGTCAGACACGTGCGCAGCAGTCAATATTGTTACTGCCGACTGCTGCACGAACAAATTTCTGCATCACGAAGTTGGCTTCGTTACCCGGACCACGGGATGAACCGGTAGTCATAATCGCTTTCGGGCCGTACTTCTCTTTGATAGCCAACAGGCGGGAACTGGCAAACTCAATCGCCTCTTCCCAGGAGACCGGTTCCAGTTTGCCACCACGCTGACGGCGGATCATGGGGGTCTTTAAGCGGGGGGTTAAAATCTTGGTGTCATGAATGAAGTCCCAGCCATAATACCCTTTCAGGCAGAGCTCTCCTTCATTGGTGTGACCATTCGCGCCCTCCGCGCCAATGATCTTCCCGTTCTCCACCTTCAGGTTAATTTTACAGCCTGAGGCGCAATACGGGCAGACGGTGATGACTTTTTCCATCAACATTGCTCCTATATCTTCTCTTAGCGGATAAATACCGCCTTATCACCACCAGTCATGCAGGGTTTATGCCAATTTTAAAGCTGAAATAAAATCCCTTTAACTTACTGAATATATTTTGTTTTAATTTTTTTGTTATGACCATGACAGGCGATGGCACCGACGGGATCGTCAAAAATGTCGAACGGTTCTGCCCGGTGTCAGACAACGACACTGACGCAGGCACGTCCCTTCAGAACAATTTTACAATTGCATGATGAATTATAACTGTGTTAAAGAAGTACAATATGATGGTGATCAATCATCCGCACCGCCGGTTTTTTCCGTATTTCATAACAGTTTACGAATAATTTCCCGCTGACTGTTGATATCGGTTCCCCGGTGCTGTTTTACAATGACACTAACAATGACTTAATTTTTCACGGCGCTTCCTGTCTGATACTGCGCGTGGCTCCGCGTATTATCAAAATAATAAAAGAGAGATAAAAACCTGATATGAAAATTAATGATATTTTAATCGCCCTGCTGGTCGCCGTGATCTGGGGGGTGAACTTTGTGGTGATCAAAGTGGGCGTCACCGGCATTCCGCCGCTGTTTCTCGGGGCACTGCGTTTTCTGTTTGTGGCACTGCCCGCCGTCTTCTTTATTCCGCGCCCGAAAATCGCCCTGAGCCGCCTGGTTATCTACGGCCTGACCATCTGCTTCGGCCAGTTTGCCTTTCTGTTCAGTGCGGTCAAAGCCGGGATGCCGGCCGGGATCGCCTCTGTGGTCTTACAGTCCCAGGTCTTTTTCACCATTGTTCTGGGTGGCCTGATTCTGAAAGAGTCGCTGAAAATCAGCCAGGTGGTCGGCATTATTGTCGCTGTAGTCGGTTTAACCGTGCTGGCGAAAGGCGGGGACAGCGGCAGTCTGACCGACATTCCGCTGATGGCGCTGATGATGACCCTGGCCGGGGGCTTCTCCTGGGCCTGCGGTAATATCTGCAACCGTATCATTATGAAAGAGACACCGGACTGTAACGGGATGTCGCTGGTCGCCTGGAGTGCGCTGGTGCCGATTATTCCGTTTATCCTGATGTCATTGTGGATGGAAGGTGCGGACGCGATTGTCAGCAGTATTTCCCATATCAGCCTGCTGACTGTCGGCGCGATTATGTATCTCGCTTATCTCTCCACATTTGTCGGTTATACCCTGTGGAGCCGTCTGCTGGGCCGCTACGAAACCTGGCGTGTCACGCCGTTCGCCCTGCTGGTACCGTTTGCCGGGATTGCCAGCAGTGCGCTGCTGCTGGGGGAAACCATCACCATGATGCAGTTCGCCGGTCTCGGCTTTATTATGGCGGGCCTGATTCTGACGGTATTCGGCAAACGTCTGGTGTCGCTGCTGACACGCAGAAAAGCGGTCTGAAGACAGAAAGGCGGCAAACCTGCCGCCTTTCTTACTTAATACGCCGTTATCCCCATTTCTTCTCTGCGTTTATCCATTCCGCATTATCATAAAGAGACCCGCTGCGTTCATATAATGCGTTTTCTGCGGCCTGCCGTAATGACGGACGCGGTGAATCCGGTACCGGCGGCGGAGTCTGATACTCATCAATCACTTCATACAACGGCTCTGCCACTTCGCTGTAAAGCGGTTCCGAAAGTGACGGACGCGGTGAGTCAGGTACCGGCGGAGCAACCGGTGCACGGACAGAAGCACTGTCATCAACCGAAGCATAAAGACTTTCCGGTCGTCCGGATCCGATATGCGCATAAACCGAATCATAGGTATTCTCACCACTGCTCCCATAAATAGTGTTTTCAAGCTGAGCTAACGACTGCGCCGACCGCGAAGACATATCCATCACAATTTCTCTGCCCGGTTTATCACTGCCCTGCTGTCCGCTGAGGTGCAAACCAAACGATGACAACATACCGGAAACGGCGGATTTAACGGCATTCCATGCATTTAATAAAACAGATTTAATCCCGGATGAACTGACATACGACGATGGGCTGTTACTGCCTGCTGAATCGTAAATATCATTATTCAGGATCTGAATCGCCTGATGTCCCTGTATTCCCTGTGTTGGTCCCATAATAACTCCCTCTGTGGTTAGTGAAGATCCGACAGGTAATCGGCGGATTTCAGAATATAGTCAAATAACGCAATAATATGGCTGTCTTCCGTTCCCTGAAGAGACAGACGACTCCAGATCACCCACTCATTTTTCTCATTCAGGGAAATCACCGGTTGCCCGGAAAGCTGTGTTAACGTATTCAGCTTCAGGACTTTCTGCAGCAATTCATTATTTTGTGTAATGTGTGGTAATTCCCCGGTATTTGCTGACAGATACCAGTCTGTCTCATCAATGACGGCCAGAGATAATGAATACCGGCTGTCAATTGTTAACATAAATGTATGCTGATCAGCAGCGGGCTGAGGGGCGTCAAGCCCTATATGGCGCAGCAGCATCATGGCTGTGCGGTGAAACGGGGATAAATCCTGCATCTCTGTTTCCTGATTAATGAAATGATGATCTCATCATGACAAACCGTCATTACTATTACTTTCATATATTATTCATATTAAAAATTTATTTCATAATTGGAATATAATCAGGAGTTATAAAAAACCCATGATCTTTCTTTTATTAAAGAAATTATTTTAATTAAAAATAAAATCATTGGTTTTACATATGGAAGGAAGTCATAAAAATGAATTTAGTTAACAAACTATCCGGCACTCAAAGAATAATCCCGGAAGAAAGCAACCTGAAGGATATGTCAAAAATACCTTTTCTGAAAAAACTACTGGATCGGTTAAACGCACCGCAAAATACGAATGTCAAACTTACAGGAAACTACGTCAATATTGATGTCGACACCACAACTCTGAGCAGGCAGATATTATCCTTTGTTTATAAATCAGAACTCTCAATTCCCGGCGCCGGAAATAACCACGAAAAATCAGAAAACAGACAAAAAGAAATTAATGATGGTGTGAAAAAATGGCTTACCCAGGAAAAAAGTATCATACCGGTAAATATTATCAAACGGGAAGTTGACCTGATGTATGCAGAGAAAAAGCTTGTGACAACACCAGAAGAACTGGACAAAATAATTGATATTGTTAAAGAAAAACATCTCGGAAACAAAGAACTGGAAAAACCCGGGATTAACTGCTCCACTCCGTCCGTTCTTAAGCTGAATAATATCCTGACTAACGAAATTAATGAGCCGGGGATAAAAAAACAGTTAAGTCACGACTTTACTAAAAAAATGCCTGAAATGTCAGATAATTTAAAAAAAGAACTGGCCAACCATATAAAAAAAACGTTAAGTAATGATGAAACAAAAAAATTAATTGAACAATACTCCGCATATAAAACTGACATACTTAACAGTCATGATAAACTCACAACAATGATGACGGGGAAAATCCGGTCAGATATATACTACGCACTGACTGAGAATATTTATAATACACTGTTATGTGATAAATACACCGAAATGCCTCTGGATTTCAGTGCCATCAGAGAAGAGACAAGAGCACAGGTACTCCGTATCGCTGAAGAGAAAAAACACACATCTCCTGCAAAATCTTCCGGCTCAGTAGATATCGACGATATCGTTCACCGTTCATTTGATTTCAGCACGAGGGTGACAACATCCTATCCGGAACAGGATATTACCCATGTCATGGACATCCTGAAGCGAATGTCATGATCAACGCAGTAAAACACGTTTAATACCGGCCCGGTTCAGAGGGGCTATTCAGCCAATATCCCCTCTGAATATCAGGATTTACTCCGCACACTTATCATCTCCCTGAAACTACAATCACGCTACATTCCGCTAACAGTGATTAACCTAACAATAATGAAATAAATCCATCTTATCCGCAGGTTACTGCTGGGAACTAAGTCAAATAAGTGTTATTCCTCTCCCGTACAATTGGATAATAACAAACTGAAACTACTCCTCTTTACTCATTCGGACAGGTGAAATCTATGAAAGCGTTCAAACAACTTGCCGGCGTGCTGCTCGCAATTGTCGGTGCCTTTGCCCTCGGGTATATCGCACTGAACAGAGGCGAACAGATCAACGCGCTCTGGATAGTCGTTGCCGCCGTCTGTATTTATCTGGTGGCATACCGCTATTACGGGCTTTATATCGCTGAAAAAGTGCTGAAAGTCGATGCAACCCGCATGACTCCCGCCTTTAAAAATAATGACGGGCTTGATTATGTACCGACAGACAAAAAAGTCCTGTTCGGCCACCACTTTGCCGCTATCGCCGGTGCCGGTCCGCTGGTCGGTCCTGTACTCGCAGCACAGATGGGTTATCTGCCGGGCATGCTCTGGCTGCTCGCTGGTGTGGTATTGGCCGGCGCCGTGCAGGACTTTATGGTGCTGTTTGTCTCCACCCGCCGCAACGGCCGTTCCCTCGGGGAACTGGTCAAAGAGGAGATGGGAAATGTCGCCGGTGTTATCGCGCTGATCGCCTGTTTTATGATTATGGTGATTATCCTCGCCGTTCTCGCCATGATCGTGGTGAAAGCCCTGACCCACAGCCCGTGGGGAACCTACACCGTCGCCTTTACCATCCCGCTCGCCTTCTTTATGGGGATTTACACCCGCTACATCCGTCCGGGGCGTGTCGGGGAAGTCTCTGTTATCGGTCTGATTTTCCTGGTGTTCGCCATTATCTCCGGCGGCTGGGTAGCCGAAAGCCCGACCTGGGCACCGTATTTTGACTATGACGGTGTGCAGCTGACCTGGATGCTGGTCGGTTACGGCTTTGTCGCGGCGGTTCTGCCGGTCTGGTTACTGCTGGCACCGCGTGATTATCTGTCTACCTTCCTGAAAATCGGGACAATCGTCGGTCTGGCGATCGGTATCCTGATTATGCGCCCGATGCTGGAAATGCCGGCACTGACTAAATTTGTCGACGGCACCGGCCCGGTCTGGGCGGGGGATCTGTTCCCGTTCCTGTTTATTACTATTGCCTGTGGTGCGGTCTCCGGCTTCCACGCCCTGATTGCTTCCGGCACCACGCCGAAAATGCTGGCTAACGAAAACCAGGCCTGCTTTATCGGTTACGGCGGCATGCTGATGGAATCCTTCGTGGCGATTATGGCACTGGTTGCCGCCTGTGTGATCGACCCGGGTGTGTACTTCGCCATGAACAGTCCGATGGCAATGCTGGCACCGGCCGGTACCACTGATGTGGTCGCGTCTGCCGCCAGTGTGGTCAGCAGTTGGGGCTTCCAGATAACCCCGGAAACCTTAACCAATATCGCCAATGAAGTGGGCGAACAGAGCATTATCTCCCGCGCGGGGGGCGCACCGACACTCGCCGTCGGTATGGCCTATATTCTGCACGGGGCGCTCGGCGGCCTGATGGATGTCTCCTTCTGGTATCACTTCGCCATCCTGTTTGAAGCCCTGTTTATCCTGACTGCCGTGGATGCCGGTACGCGCTCCGCCCGCTTTATGTTACAGGATTTACTGGGTGTGATTTCCCCGGCGCTGAAACGGACCGATTCCCTGCCTGCCAACCTGATCGCCACCGCGCTGTGTGTGCTGGCGTGGGGTTACTTCCTGCATCAGGGTGTGGTGGATCCGCTCGGTGGTATTAACACCCTGTGGCCGCTGTTTGGTATCGCCAACCAGATGCTGGCCGGTATGGCACTGATGCTGTGTGCAGTGGTGCTGTTCAAGATGAAACGCCAGGCTTACGCCTGGGTGGCGCTGGTACCGATGGCGTGGCTGTTGATCTGTACCATGACCGCAGGCTGGGAAAAAGTGTTCAGCGAAGATGCCCGTGTCGGTTTCCTGGCGGTAGCGAATAAGTTCCAGGCAATGATTGACAGCGGTAATATCCCGTCGCAGTACAGCGCGTCGCAGCTGTCACAGCTGGTGTTTAACAACCGTCTCGATGCCGGCCTGACACTGTTCTTTATGGTTGTTGTGGTGGTGCTGGCTGTCTTCTCACTGAAGACCGCGCTGAAAGCCCTGAAATCCGACAAACCGACGGACAACGAAACACCGTACGAGCCAATGCCGGAAAACTATCTTGATTTAGTGGCAAACAGCAAATCTGCCCACTAAAATCTGATATACTGGTGAAATAAGGAGCGGCAGGCAACTGCCGCTCCTCCGTACGCAACAGGTTCAGGGTCACAATTATGTTTGATACTCTCGCAAAAGCAGGACGTTATCTCGGTCAGACCGCCAAAATGATGATTGGTGTGCCGGATTACGATAACTATGTACAACACATGAAAAACACCCATCCTGATCAGACACCGATGACCTATGAAGAGTTTTTCCGCGATCGTCAGGATGCCCGTTACGGCAGCAAAGGCGGCCCGAAATGCTGCTGAGCCGCACAACGGCAATCATGTAAAAATACCGCACTGATTGCGGTATTTTTTTATTTCAGCGGCAGTTTTTTTCCTGTAACGCCGTCAGCTGACTCAGGCGGACAGTGGCTTTTGCCCTGGCATCATCTTTGGCTATCCCGTTGCCGATACCGAAATCCCCTAAAAATCCCAGCACTGTTTTGCCGTCAAACTGCCCGGTTTTTTCAATTTCCTGCTGAATACTGCGGGTTTTGGCAATTTCCGTTTTAATATCATGACAGTTCATTAAGACAGACTCCTCACCGGATACCGCTGCGGCCTGCGGGTATTGTTTGGTGGCACAGGCAGACAGCAGTAAAACAAGAGGAATAACAACAGCATTTTTTTTCATGGTATTTTTACTCTCAGAAAGAAAACTCAGACCATAAGAAAAAATGCACCGGCCGGATATCAAATACCGGCCTTAAATCCGCATATCCATAAAAAAACCGCCGGATTTCTTCGGCGGTTCCTGTGATAGTCAGAGAAACTGACTCACTCGTCCTCTTCCTCACCTTCAAATAACGTAAATCCGCCCAGCCCTTCCCAGCCCGGCAGCGCGTCATAAACCTGCTGTACAGCACGGGTGACTTTCTCATTAACCGGCATATAAAACCCGACCAGATCAGGCTGAATACCCAGGAAAATCACCTCCGGGATATCTTCTTTCAGCTGATCGATAAGAAAGTTGAGCGGCAGATTATGCGTACTCATGATAAACATGTCGGCGATATCATCCGGGTCAATAATGCGGATCTCTCCGGGATTCAGGCCGATATCCGCCGCATCCACAATCAGCAGACGTTCCGGTTTCAGTGCCCGCACCTGATGTGCCACATTCTCCGGTGCACTGCCGCCGTTAACCGCAATCCAGCCGTCAACCGGGTTCGCTTCCATCAGATCAAACAGCATCGGTCCTGCCGCATCATCCCCCATCATGCTGTTACCGACAGCCAGCATTACACTTTTTGCAGTGGTTTCACTCATGGGCGGCGCTTCACTATCAGGTAAATTGCCGGTTCACGCTCAATTTCCCCCAGCAGGCGGATAAGCGTGGCACTCCATTCGCGGAAGTCCGGATTTTTATCCTTCGTCAGCGGATCCAGTGCCAGTGCCAGCATATTGGTATGCGTGGAATCGATATTGATTTCACCGAAGGTGATAAGCCCCTGCAATTTGCGGCGCGCCTCCCCTTCGGGAAGCGCATTCACCCAGGACTGATAACCGCTGAGCGGGCAGATGAGCTCCGTATTCAGACAATCGATCATGCCAACGTGGTGGCCGATTGCCAGCGAGTAATACATCACCTGCTGAGCTTCTTCCGGAACATCAGTATCACTGTCGACAAATTTCTGTCTCAGCGACCAGAAGATCACTTTTCCGTCAGTACCTGCATGATCGGGTGTCTGTTCAGGCATGAATGCCTCCTTGTTGTAATACGGTCACCAGACGGTTCACAATTTCGCGCAGACGCGGATCCTGCTCTTCATCCATCCAGGTCTGCATTGTGCCTTTCACCTGCTCCGGTGTGGCATTTTCCAGCAGCGTCAGGAAGCGGTCACTGATTTCACGCCCCTGATAATACCCGGCCTGACGGCGTGCCTCACGCTCAATCATCACGCGGGTTGCCAGCGGAACGGAAGGCAGAAGCAACTCAACACGCTCATCATCGGCCTCAACATGATCCTGACCTTTCAGTTTCTGATTCAGCAAACCCAGAGCCACAGCAAAACCGTAGATGGTTGCAGCCGGTGTCGGCGGGCAGCCGGGGATCCAGACATCAATCGGCACGATGTGCTCGCTGCCGCCCCAGACACAGTACAGGTCATGGAAGATACCGCCGCCGCAGCCGCAGGCACCGTAAGAGATACAGATTTTCGGATCCGGTGCGGATTCATACGCCCTCAGTGCCGGCATCCGCATAGCGCGGGTTACCGCGCCGGTAAACAGCAGAATATCCGCGTGACGCGGCGAAGCCACTACTTTGATCCCGAAACGTTCCGCATCAAAGACCGGGGTAATCGCGGAGAAAATCTCAATCTCACAGCCGTTACAACCGCCGCAGTCCACACGGTAAACATACGCTGAACGTTTGATATCTTTCAGCAGCGTGCTTTTCAGTTTCGCCACCTGCTCATCCATCTTCAGCGGTTCGCTGACATGATGGTTCACCGGGATTTCAGGCAAACTCATGATTTTTCTCCCTCAATATGCAGACGGAAGTTCTGACGGTCATTGTTCAGCAGATTATTTTTCTGCTTACAGGACGGACAGGTTTCATACATCGGCCGCAATGCTTCAATTCCGCTCTCTTCAACACCTGACGCCACCATCAGCGCCATGGCATATTCCACGGATTTTTTCGGTGCGAAGGCTTCCCCGCACTGGCGGCAGTGCTGTAAGCGGAATGTCCCTTTCATATAGAGATCCGCCTTATTCATCACCGCCGTTTCAAACTCTTCGGTCAGATGGATAGCTCTGGTCGGGCAGACTTCCTCGCAGCGTGCACAATAAATGCAGCGGCCGAGGAATAACTGCCAGCGGCGCTCACCGCTTTCCAGGTCAGTTTCCATCGTCAGCGCGTTTGCCGGACAGGCAGAAATACAGGCACCGCAGGCGATGCACTGTTCCGGCACATATTCCGGCTTGCCACGGAACCCGTGCGCCACTTCCAGTGGTTTGAACGGGTATTTGACCGTTGCTGTCCCCGCATTGCGGAGGGTTTTAAATAGTTTAAACATGGTATTCCCTCCGGCTTATTTCAGCGGTGAATGCTTGCGATCGATGCTGTACTGCTCGATCTCTTTGTAGGCCACGGTTTTCGCTTTGCGTTTTTTCACATCCACCAGCGTCACGCGGTCAGTACAGGAGTAGCACGGGTCAAGGCTGCCGATAATCAGTGGCGCATCGGAAACGGTATTGCCCTGCAGCATGTAGCGCAGCACCGGCCAGTTGGCATAAGTGGCCGCACGGCAGCGCCAGCGGAACAGTTTCTGGTTATCACCCAGCATGCTCCAGTGGATATCTTCCCCGCGTGGTGCTTCGGTGTAACCCAGGGCAAATTTGTGCGGCTGATAAGTAAAGCCCTCAGTCAGAATCGGCCCTTCCGGCATGTTATCCAGCGCATATTCGATCATCGCGAGTGAATCGAGGGTTTCTTTCACGCGCACCATGACACGGGAGTAAACATCACAGCCATCCATGGTAAACAGTGTTTTCGGCAGGTTGCCGTAGTCGGCAAACGGATGATCAAAACGTACATCGCGTTTAAAGCCGCTGGCGCGGATCATCGGACCGACCGGGCTGTAATCACGGGCCACTTTCGGATCCAGACGGCCAACACCCACAGTACGCTGTTCCATGTTCGGCGTGCTCAGCAGCATATCCACCAGTTGTGTGACATCCGCGCGCATCTCGCGGACCAGCTGAATGGTTTTCACCCGCTGCTCTTTGAGGAAGTCACGGCGCACACCGCCAATCAGGTTGGTTCCGTACGTTTTACGGGCACCGGTCAGCAGTTCGGCCATGGTCATGGATTTTTCACGCACACGGAAGAATTGCATAAAGCCGGTATCAAAGCCGGTGAAGTGGCTGGCGAGACCGATATTCAGCAGGTGACTGTGCAGTCGCTCCACTTCCAGCAGCACGCTGCGGATAGTGTGCGCACGCTGCGGCACATAAATCCCCAGGGCGTTTTCCACAGAAGTGGTATACGCCACGCTGTGGGTAAAGCCGCAGATACCGCACACGCGGTCAGACAGGAAAGTGACTTCGTTATACCCCATACGGGTTTCCGCCAGTTTTTCCATACCGCGGTGGACATAGAACATCCGGTAGTCCGCATCGACAATCCGCTCCCCGTCAACAAACAGACGGAAGTGACCCGGTTCATCAGACGTGATGTGCAGCGGGCCGATTGGCACAACGCGCGCATCTTTTTTGCTGTCGTTGATAAACTCGTAAGTCTCGGTATCGGTGGTCGGTGCCGGGCGCTGACGGTAATCCATGGTGTCTTTGCGCAGCGGATAGAGATCATCCGGCCAGTCATCCGGCAGCACCAGGCGGCGCTCATCCGGCAGACCCACCGGGCGCAGCCCGTACATATCGCGGATCTCGCGCTCGCCCCACACCGCAGCAGGCACGCGCGGTGTGACAGACGGGAATTCCTGGGTGATCGGGCTGACATACGCCTTCACGGTCACCCAGCATTTTTCACCCTCTTCCATAGAGAGTGCATAGTAAACCGCGAACTGCCCGTTCAGCGGACGCTCATCGTTACCCCACAGCACCGGCAGCCAGCCGCCGCAGCCGTAGTACAGAAACTCCACCACTTCCGGCAGCATTTCTGTTTTGATGGTGATGGTCAGTTGATTGGCAGTCTGCCACTCTTCTTCCAGCACCGCATGGGGAAATTTCTCGCGGACCTGTGCCAGATAGCCCGCGCCTTTACGAACGCCCTGAAGGGTATCTGTATAATTCTGATAGCTCACGTTTTATTTCTCCTGCGATGATGTGGATGTTGTATCAACACCCCACGGCCAGCGGTAGTCCGGGGTGGTTAATTCTGTACCTGGTAATGCACTGTCCGTCAGGACAATAGTGGCGGCATTTTCGAGCAGGCGGCTGACCGGCTGCGGGATGTGGGTGCCCATCACCAGCATCAGTACAATGAGGATGGCCATCGGCAATGTCGTCAGGATCCCTGCCTCGCCGCGTGACACGCAGTCAGGCTGTGCGCCGAACAGGGTTTTCGATACCATTCTAACCAACCCGCCGAGGACGATAGTGAGCAGGATCAAAAGCAGCAGTGTCAGCCAGAAATGATCCGCCGCCAGACCCGCAACTACCGTCATAAACTCACTCAGGAACACGTTAAACGGCGGCATACCACCGAGTGCCAGCGCGCCGCCCGCAAAGACAACCGCCGTAAACGGCATGGTACGCAGCATCCCTTTGACCACCGTGATATCACGGGTGCCATACTTCAGTAACACGTTACCGGAACCGCAGAACAGCAGGGTTTTGCCCAGACTGTGGTTCAGTGTGTGCAGCAGTGCAGCCAGCACACCCAGCGGGCCGCCGATACCCAGCGCCACGGCGATCAGCCCCATGTTTTCCACACTGGAATACGCCAGCAGGCGTTTCATATCACGCTGGATCAGGATAAAGAATGCCGCCACAGCCACAGAGAGCAGGCCGAAGACCAGCAGCAGTGTCTGAGTGAATTCCCCGCCGATAGCCGAGGTGATAATGATGTAGTAACGGATGATAATCAGCAGTGCGCAGTTCAGCAGAACCGCAGACAGCAGTGCGGAAACCGGGCTCGGCGCTTCACTGTGCGCATCCGGCAGCCAGGCGTGCATCGGGAACAGACCGGTTTTGGTCCCGAAACCAATCAGCACAAACACAAAGGCCAGGTGCATCAGGGTCGGATCCAGCAGCGCGGTATGTTTCAGCACTTCGGTCCAGAAGATAGCCAGTTCCGGATCCGGCATCACACTCGCCGCATTCGCATACACGAGGATGGTACCGAACAGACCGAACGCCACACCCACACTACAGATGATGATGTATTTCCACGCCGCTTCCAGGGAAGAGCGCTGTCCGTAGATACCCACCAGGAACGCAGAACTGAGTGTGGTGGCTTCTACTGCCGCCCACATCAGGATCAGGTTATTACTGGTGATCACCAGCAGCATAGTGAACAGGAACAAATGGAAGAAACCGTAATAGTTACAGAGTGTTGCCACACTCACTTCACCATCATTCACTTCGTGGTTCATGTAACCGATAGAGTACAGACCGGTCAGGAAACCGACAATCCCGAGGATCGCCAGGAATAACCCGGCCAGGCTGTCCAGGTGGATCCAGCGGTTCGCCATCAGCAAATCACCTTCCGCACTGATGGTGTACACCATCCACAGCGAGAAGACGAGCATCAGGGAGATACCGATGGTATGTACCAGAGTGACCACACCTTTCGCCCCGCCGCCCGCCAGGCGGCAGGCAAATGCCAGCAGTGAAATCACCAGCGGCGTTGCCATTAATAACGTTAACAACATGGTTTGACTCATCTCATCACCCCTTCAGCGCGGTCAGTTGATCCACGTTCAGTGTGTTGAGCGTGCGATAGATTTTACGTGCCAGCACCGCCATGATAATCACAGCGAAAATGGCGTCCGTCGCGATACCGATTTCCACCAGCTCCGGCGCTTTATACGCCAGCAGAGCCAGTGTCAGGTGCGATCCGTTTTCCATCAGGCAGTAACCGAATGCCTGTTTCAGGATGTTGCGCTGCGTCACGATGCAGAGTAAGCCCAGCATAAAGTGACCCAGGGAAACCGCCAGTGCCGGTTTCAGATCCGCCACCATCGGCAGTTTCACCGGTTCGACCACAAACCAGCACAGCACCACAATCACCGCCGCAGCCAGCATCAGCCAGGCCGGGCTTATCACGCCGCCGTTGGCGGTCGGATCAGACAGTTTGCGGAAGGCATAGCCCATAATCAGCGGCACCAGCACCACTTTGGTCGCGAAGGCGGTGATCGCCCACATGCCCAGCTGCGGTGCATCCAGTGTCTGTGACAGCGTGGCGAAAATCGCCACCAGCACCAGCGACTGAAGTGCATAGAACCAGCAGGAAGCCACCGGGCGCTTCGCCCCGATGACCAGCAGCGAGGTGATCATCATCAGCCCCGCCAGATTGTTCACAATAATGGAACCAGTCATACTTTCTCTCCCTTAACCGAGCCAGATGACGGCGATAACACTTGAACAGAACGACATCACAATCAGCAGGCCGATAACCCACTGCATTGCTGCCGGAACCGGAGTTCCGTTTGCCACGTCTTCGCTCGGCTCGCCCGGCACAACTTTGCCGAACCAGTAGAGCAGCCAGGCAAAGCTGGCAACGGATTCGATCAGCACCAGCACCATGATTGGTGCGAAGATCCAGAACTGTTCAGATAACGCGAAACCGGCCGCGAAAATCGGGAATTTACTGAAGAAGCCGTTAAGCGGCGGCACACCGGCAATCGCCAGCGCAGCCACACAGAAACCAACCCCCAGCAGCGGATAGCGTTTTGACAGACCGCGCAGACGCGGCAGCATACGGGTTCCGCAGCTGTAACTGAGTGCACCGGCCACCAGGAAGAACAGACTCTTGGCAAACGCGTGGTTAAAGATGTACGCGATACCGCCGTCAAAGGCTTCTTTGGATCCGAAGATGGACAGCGACAGCGCGAGGAAGATATACGCCAGCTGGGTGATGGTTGACCAGGCCAGCAGACGTTTCATATCTTTCTGCGGCAGATACATCATAAAACCATACACCAGCGTGATAACGGCCATCACCACGCCGACCCAGCCGATGATTTCCGGCACATGGTCAGAAGACATGATGCTGCGGGCAAAGATGTAAACGCCCACTTTCACCATAGACGCGGCGTGCAGATACGCACTCACCGGTGTCGGCGCTTCCATCGCATCCGGCAGCCAGGCCTGTAACGGCAGCTGGGCTGATTTACCCCATGCCGCAAACAGGATCCCGCCGAAGACGATCAGGCTTTGTGCCTCATTCAGTTGGTTAATCGCGCTCAGTGCAAACGTGCCGGTGCTGATAAACAGGGTCGCCGCCGCCATAAACAGGCCGAGGGAACCTACGTGTGTGATCAGCAGCGCTTTCATTGCGGAACGCTGGGCTTTTTCTGTCTGGTAGTAACCAATCAGCGCCCATGAACAGCCACCGGTGATTTCAAAGAACAGTAACTGTCCCAGAATCGTGGATGACAGCACCACACCCGCCATCGCGCCGATAAAAATCAGCAGGAAGGCATAATAGCGGCGGGTCGGCCCGTGAGCGTGCTCGCGGTTACCTTCAGTCAGGTAGCCGGTGGAGTACAGGCAAATCAGGAAGCCGAGGAATACCACCGCAAACGCAATCAGAGTGCTCACGCCGTCAACGGTAAAGCCGAACAGCGCGATATTACCGGCCTGAACCAGTTCCAGTGTGGTGGCGGTCTTACCGCCGTCGAGATACAGCCAGCCCAGTGCCGCCGTACCGAGAGAGGCCAGCAGCGCGACTAAGGTACTCAGCCACGGGGCCATGCGCGTCGGCAGGACACTGACCAGCAACGCCCCGGCAAACGGAATCAGCAGGGTCGCCAGTGCAATATTTTCTAACATGCTTTATCGCTCCTTACAGACCGGTGAGATAGAACACGAATCCGAGCGCAGCCACGCCGAATCCTAACCAGGTCACATGATGCGTCAGCAGAAAACGACCACGGGCCAGACTGTTTTCGACCAGCGATGCCAGAACGAAAATCACCAGCAGTTTTACCAGCATCAGTCCCAGCGCCGGCAGCAGACTGCCTGTGGTCAGAACGGATGCACTGCCGAACGGGAAGAAAATTGAGAGAAACAAGACTGCCACAACCACCTGTTTCAGACCGATCCCCCATTTCACCAGCGCCAGACCGGAACCGGAGTACTCGGTCAGCGGCCCTTCCTGCAGTTCCTGCTCGGCTTCCGCGACGTCGAACGGGATTTTGCCCATTTCAATAAAGGTCGCGAAACCGCAGGCCAGCATGGCCAGGAAAGTGGCGGTCGGTGATACCCAGCCCTGGCTCATCACGGCACTGATGCTGCCGATATTGGTCGAACCGGCAATCAGCGCAACCACCAGCAGGCCGAGGAACAGAATCGGCTCCACCAGCACGCCGAGGGTCAGCTCACGGCTGGCACCGATACCGGCGAACGGGCTGCCGGTATCCAGACCGGACAGGGAGAAGAAAAAGCGGAACAGCGCGAAAATATACAAAATGATGATGAGGTCGCCTGCTCCGCTGAACAGTGACGTTGTGGTAACAACCGGCAGCGCCATCGCCAGCAGCAGCATGCTGCCGAGCAGCACATACGGCATCACCCGGAAAATAAACCCGGAATCACGCGGTGCCACGGACTGGCGTTTCAGTAATTTGGTAATATCACGGTAATCCTGCATAATGCCCGGCCCCTGACGGGAGTGCATTTTTGCGCGGATCTGACGGGAGATGCCGGTAAACAGCGGCGTCAGCAGCAGCAGGAAAATCGCCTGAACCACTGCGAAGAGCCCCGTCATCAATGTAGGTGTATCCTGAATCGACATGGTTTCTCTCCTTACGCCGCAATCACAACAAGCAGAACAACCAGCGCGGCCACGACATACAGACAGTAAAGTCTGAAATCCCCGCCCTGAAGGCACTGAATGCGTTTGGCGAAACGGTTAATCCCGCGCACCAGCGGATAAATAATGCGTTCATCCCAGAATGGCTCGACTTTTCCGGCCCCGGCTTTGGTCACGTCTAAGGCATGAGCCAGACGGGCTGACGGATCAAGTTGTTTGCGCATGCGGTACAGCGGTGCAAACATTGAGCGCAGCGGCTGGGTAAAGCCACCGGCAGATACGGACATATCGCGTTCCCAGGCATAACCACACGCCCAGGCATCGCCTTTGCGGCGGAAGTTCATCTGTTTGCCTTTGAAGACCAGATAGATGATGAACGGGATCAGCGGCAGAGCCAGCAGTAACAGGAATGTCATGGCCGGTGAAATCATGGCCTGAGCAGCGGAATCCGGCACCAGCATCGCGCCCTGTGCCACAGTCACATCCGTGCCTGCGGTCAGAGTCATCGCCACTTTCGCCAGCACCGGTGCAATGACACTCGCCCCGACACCCAGCAGCACACATACCACAGCCAGAATCAGCATCGCGGCAGTCATTGTCCACGGCACTTCGCGGGCATGAGTGGCGGCTTCACTGCGCGGACCGCCGCAGAAGCTGACACCGTACACTTTCACGAAACACATCGCCGCCAGTGCACCGGTAATCGCCAGCATCACAATGGCAATCGGGCCGCTGATTTTCATGATGAATGTGCCGTCATGACTCATTGAGAACAGTGACTGATAGGTGTACCACTCACTGACAAAGCCGTTGAGCGGCGGTAATGCGGAAATCGCCATACAACCGATTAAGAACGCGGTTGCGGTCAGCGGCATCAGTTTGGCGAGGCCGCCCATTTTTTCCATATCACGGGTGTGGATACGGTAAATCACCGCACCGGCACCGAGAAACAGCAGACCTTTAAATACCGCATGGTTGAGCAGGTGATAAATCGCGCCGAGCAGGCCAATCGTCGCCAGCACCGGCATATCATTCGCCATGCCGACCATTGCCACACCGACACCCATCAGGATAATCCCGATGTTTTCCACGGTGTGCCATGCCAGCAGACGTTTGATATCGTGCTCCGCCAGGGCATACATAACGCCGAGAACGGAAGAGACCGCGCCGAAGCCCAGTACCACGATACCCCACCAACCCTGGGTTGCACCCAGCAGGTCGATACCGACTTTAATGATCCCGAAGATACCGATTTTCACCATCACACCAGACATCAGTGCGGAGGCATGAGACGGTGCAGCCGGGTGAGCCTGCGGCAGCCAGCTGTGCAGCGGTAACATACCCGCTTTGGCACCGAAGCCGAAGAAGCCCAGCAGGAAGACCACAGAGGCCATCGCCGGGGACAGTGAGAGCTGACGGAAGGAATCGAAATCCAGACTGCCGCTTTCGCGCCACATCAGGAAGAAGGCGATCATGATCAGCACAGAACCGGCATGGGCAATAAAGAAGTAGAGCAGACCGGCGCGGATGGATTTGTCATCCTGATCCGCAATCACCAGGAACCAGGAGGCCAGCGACATCATTTCAAACAGAATGATGAACCAGAAGGCGTTGTCCATCACCACCAGGGCAACCATGGAGGCGATAAACAGGTTCAGGAAGAAACCCATGCTCCACGCGCCGCGTCCCAGATATTCCTGCACATAGTTCAGGGAATAGAGGGCGCTGACGGTCACCAGCAGCGAAATCACCATCACCATAAAGGCGGCGAGGCTGTCGAGGCGGACGACAAAATGGGCGAACGGGAAAGGCCCCTGAGCGAAAAACGTCAGTGTTTCGCCGCTCATCAGCACCGGAACGGCACTGAATAAACCGAGGATCCCGCCGGCAATCGCCGTGATCCCGGCAACATACACCGCCATTTTTTCCTGCTGTTTAAACAGCAGCGAAATAAAACCGCCGGCGGTATACAGGGCAACGGACCATAAGAGTAATTCAAGAGATGTCATTTTCTGCTCTCCTGTCCTGAGACGAAAATGTCGAACTCCGGCGGCATCGCATCGACAGACGCGGTACGGCGTTTCGCACTTTCGTTTTCCAGCTGATTCTCTTCAACGAGATGGAGGGCATCGGTCGGGCACACTTTCACACACGCCGGTCCTTCTTCACTGAAATCACACAAATCGCATTTCACCGCGATATTACGGATACCGGCATTCCATGCCAGGAACGGGTTCATGGTCGGCAGGCTGTCCGGCACATCCAGCAGCATCTCTTTCGGCACATACTGCTCAAAGAAATCCGGCATATCGACAGGTTTACTGCCTGACGGGGTAATAGCCCCGAACGGACAGACCAGACCGCACAGTTTACAGCCGATGCACAGGCTTTCATTCAGCACGATCATGTCATTTTCGTGTGTAATGGCATTCACCGGACACACACGGGCACACGGAGCATCATCACACTGACGACAAAGCATCGGCGCGGTCAGTTCCCCGATTTTCACCACATTCAATCTCGGATGTGTTTGTAATCCCTGCTGTTTATGCGTCTCAGAACAGGCCGCCATACAGGTATTACATCCGATACAAAGATGCGGGTCGGCAATAACAAAGCGATTCATTCGCCCCACCCTCCAGAAAAAATCAGACGAGTCATATAGTTTGATACCCTTGCCAAGCATTTTTCATGCCATGTGTAAAAACGGATATTTATCAGTATATTGTCGTAATTTTCAGGAGCGGATAACTGTCGGTTCGACACTAATGACGACAAAAATGTCATGCGGTCTGCTGTCATCAGTTATGATGCAGATGATTAAGGAATAAATATTGAACCAAGTGACTGATCGTTTCTCTAACTCTCTTTAGCGATGAAGTGATGTACCCGATGCCAATACGTCCGTTATTAAACACACTAAGAAATGAATTTGTTGTTTCTGCTGTCCTTGCCCTGTTTCTGGGCTGTTTTCTCAACTACACCGTGTATTTTTCCCGTGCTCAGAACCAGTTATTACTGGCCGGTGACTATGGTTCCCTTTATCTGATTGCCGAAATTTTTGTCAATGTTCTGTTCAGCTTCTTCTTATTCCGGCTGATTGCCCAGACCGGCCTGCTGAGTTTTAAAATCCTCACCAGCTTTATTATCCTGATCAGTATCGCCGTCAGTTATTACGTGATGTTTTATGACGTGATTATCGGTTACGGTATTTTAGTCTCCACCCTGGCCACGGACAGTGTTGAACTGTCGCAGGAAGCGGTCGGCGGGCATTTTTATCTCTGGTTTTCACTGCTTTCCGTGCCGGCTTTATGTCTGATCTGGTCCGCAAAAAAAACTGACATACAAACGGCATCACGCCGCCGGGCACTCGCTCTGTTTACGTTTATTGTTATTCCGGTTCTGATTTTCGGTTATTTAAAACTGGCAGATGCCAATCAGAAAAAAATTGAAATGAACGGCAGTATTGATGTGTCGAGTTATGGCGGTGAGCTGAGTTACTCCTATTTACCGACCAACTGGATTGTGCCGCTGGTGCAGTATGCTGTGGTCAAATATGACGATACCTTTAATGAAATTGATTTATTCGACCCGGCCGACGAATTTACCTACACCCCGGCACCGCAGAATGACGATTTATATGTGGTTTTCGTGATAGGCGAAACCGCCCGCTGGGATCATATGCAATTACTCGGTTATGAGCGGGAAACAACGCCATTATTATCCGCTGATAAAAACGTTATCGCCTTTAAAGGTCAGTCCTGTGATACCTCCACCAAATTATCGCTGCGCTGTATGTTTGTGCGCGAAGGCGGCGTAAAAGATAACGAACAGCGGACCGTCACCGAAAATAATGTTTTCTCTGTGATGAAACAGAACGGCTTTTATTCCGAGCTGTTTTCCATGCAAAGTGAAGTCTGGTTCTATAACCGGCTCGACCTGGATAATTATCTGATCCGTGAGATGATCACCGCTCAGAACAGAACGCCGGGCAAAGCTATCCGTGATGAATTACTGATGGATGAGGTTGATGATGTGCTGGCCCGTAAAAAACAGGGACAAAACCTGATTATTTTACATACCAAAGGCTCGCACCATCTTTATTCCAAACGCTATCCGCCTGAGTTCCGCAAATATATGCCGGAATGTACTGATGCGGGCACCAAATGCAGTGTGCAGGAAGAAATTAACGCCTACGATAATTCGATCTTATATACGGATCATTTGCTGAATGAACTGACGGAAAAATTAAAAGACAAAAACGCCATTGTTTTTTATACCTCCGACCACGGTGAATCCCTGGGTGAAAGAGACGGAATGCGGCTGCACGGCACCCCGCGGAATATTGCGCCACCGGAACAGTTCCGCGTACCGTTTATTGTCTGGATGTCAGATACCTACATCAAAAATAATCAGAGCCTGTTTGATAATCTGAAAGAAAACAGCCGGACACGGACATTTTTCCATCATGAATTATTCGATACCATTCTCGGCTGTTCCGGTGTGACATCATCCGACGGCGGGATTAATAATAAAAATAATCTCTGCTATCGGTGATACAGTAACCTCATCCGCTGATACAGAGAGAGAATTTAAGGATGAGAAAAACAGTTACCCTGCTGGCGCTCTGCCTGCCGCTGTCCGCAGCAATGGCAGACGACGGCAGTTGTACGGACGCACAGCGTCAGCTGAACAGGGAAAATACCTATATTATCACCGGCCTGTATCTGAACGGGCCGGTCAAATCCGTTGTTACCACACGCAATAACAAACAAAAATCTTACGGCAGCAGCGAAACCACCATTACATTGTCACCGTGCGGTGCCGTGACGCAGTATGAGCAGCAGATGTACTATCTGATAAGCCCGGATGTTTACCGGAAAGAACAGTACAAAACAGATACGGATAATCCGCTTCACCTGACCGGCACGGCAGAATACAAATTTCACGGTAAACACATTAATTCACAAACAGACATCACCCGGACGATAAATGATAAAGGACAGATTGCCGGCTATACCTTACTGAATAAAAATACCGGTGACGATGAACAGGAGGATGCCGTTACTGCCCGTATCAATTGGGAAAACAACCGGCTCCACAGTATGGATGAGGTGAAAACGGACGGAGAAAAATCAGAAAGTCTCTTTTACCGCTATGATTCACAAGGCCGCCTGTCACACGTTTCCCGTGGCTCCGGTTCCTCAGAGACCCGCTTTACTTACACTGCTCAGCCGTGGCCATCAGTCACTTTGATCTCTGTTTACAGCGGCAGCGAACTGCTGAATGTACTCACCGAACGTTGTGAACAATGGGATCATCACGGTAACTGTCTGCTGCAAAAAAATTATATCGCCGATTATTACGGCTATTCTGCGGATGACAATCCGGAGCCGGTCTTACAAACCATCCAGCGTTACCGTTATGAATATTACTGAATATAAAAAACCGCCGCTGATTCAGCGGCGGTTTTGCAATTCATCACGTAATCTTATTTCACGCGGGAAACGTATTCACCTGAACGGGTGTCAACTTTGATCACTTCACCAATCTGCACGAACAGAGGTACTTTAACCACTGCACCGGTGCTCAGGGTCGCTGGTTTACCGCCGGTACCGGCAGTATCACCTTTCAGGCCCGGATCGGTTTCGACGATTTCCAGCTCAACAAAGTTTGGCGGGGTAACCGCGATAGGACGGCCGTCCCACAGGGTAACGATACATTCAGCCTGGTCGATCAGCCATTTGGCGTTATCACCGATAGCTTTCTCATCCGCAGCCAGCTGCTCGAAAGTTTCGTTGTTCATGAAGTGCCAGAACTCACCGTCGTTGTACAGGTAAGTCAGGTTCAGATCCATGACATCAGCGCCTTCCGCAGAGTCTGTTGATTTGAAGGTTTTCTCCAGCAGTTTGTTGGAGATCAGTTTACGCAGACGCACACGGGCGAATGCCTGACCTTTACCCGGTTTAACAAACTCACTTTCAACAACCACGCAAGGTTCGCCGTCTAACATAATTTTAAGACCTTGGCGAAATTCGTTGGTACTATAAGTAGCCATGGAAATCCTCTAATTTTAAATAAATGGCATAGCCAAAAAAATGGTCGATATTGTAACCCAAAAACAACCCGCCCGAGAAGTCTGGCTGCATCAACTCACTGATTCTGTCACTAACCCAACAGAACTGCTGGCAATATTAGGTCTGGAACAGGACGAAAACTGGCGTGCCGGTACTGATGCCCGCCGGTTGTTTGCTCTGCGTGTTCCCCGTCCTTTTATCGCCAAAATGGAAAAAGGCAATCCGCGCGATCCGTTATTACTTCAGACCATGACACACAGGGCTGAATTTGACCTGACCCCGGGGTTCTCTGACGATCCGCTGGATGAACAACACAGTGTTGTTCCGGGACTACTGCATAAATATCACAACCGGGCATTGCTGTTAGTAAAAGGCGGGTGCGCGGTCAACTGCCGCTACTGTTTCCGCCGTCACTTCCCGTATGAGGACAATAAAGGCACCAGACATAACTGGCAGCAGGCGCTCGATTATATCGCTAACCATCCTGAACTCAATGAAATCATTTTCTCCGGCGGTGATCCGCTGATGGCAAAAGACCATGAACTGGACTGGCTGCTGACGCAACTGGAAGCGATTCCCCATATTCAGCGGCTGCGCATTCACAGCCGTCTGCCTGTCGTGATCCCTGAACGCATTACGCCTGAACTGACCGCGCGTTTCCGTGACTCACGGTTACAGATAATTTTAGTCACACATATCAATCACGCGAATGAAATCGACGATGCATTGAAAGAAAAAATGAATCAGTTGCGTGAAAGCCGTGTCACCCTGCTCAATCAGAGCGTTTTGCTGCGTGATGTGAATGACAATGCAGAGGTGCTGGCACAGCTCAGTAACGCGCTGTTTGACGCCGGTATTCTGCCTTATTACCTGCATGTGCTGGATAAAGTACAGGGTGCGGGACATTTTCTGATCAGTGATGACGAAGCCCGCCGTATCATGCATGATCTTCTGCCGCGTATCTCCGGGTATCTGGTGCCGCGTCTGACCAGGGAAATCGGCGGTGAACCGAGTAAAACACCGATCGATCTCCGTCTGCGTCAGAGCTGAGTATTACCACGTAAACACGGTCATCTGAAGAAATAGTATTTTACAGGTATCTTCAGACAGGTTAAATTGTGTACGTTATGTATTATGGAGTACAAAATTATGACGGATTTTTTAACCTCAAACCAGACTGCGTGGGATAAACAGGCGGAACAGCAGCAGGCGTGGTCAACACCGGTCAGCACAGAGCTGATTGCGGCTGCCAAACAAGGAAACTGGGATGTGCATCTCACTCCTCAGCCGCTGCCGAAAGACTGGCTGGGAGATGTAAAAGGCAAACGTATTCTCTGTCTGGCCTCTGCCGGTGGTCAGCAGGCCCCGGTACTGGCTGCCGCCGGTGCGGATGTAACGGTGTTTGATTTATCAGATAAACAGCTTGAGCACGATCGTCAGGTTGCTCAGCGCGACGGGCTGACACTGCAGACAGTACAGGGCGATATGCGGGATCTCAGCGCATTTGCGGATGGTACTTTTGACTGCGTGTTCCATCCTATCTCCAATCTGTATATCCCGGATGTGAATCCGGTATGGCGTGAATGCCACCGCGTACTGAAAACCGGCGGCACACTGCTGGCCAGTTTCTTTAATTCCGTGGTCTTTGTCGGCGATCGTGATGCGAAATACCGCGAAGAAGGCATTATCAGACCGGCGTATAAAATGCCGTTCTCTGAACTGACCGCCTTAACACCGGAACAACTGACAGAGAAGCAGGCACGGCAGGAAGCTTTTGTGTTTGGTCACTCCCTGACAGATTTGATCGGCGGACAACTGAAAGCCGGTTTTCATCTGACCGATTTTTATGAGGACTGGCAACCAAACCCGCGTTTTGTTATCGATAATTATCTGCCGACATTTATTGCGACTGCGGCAGTTAAGGTACGATGAGGTCTGATAAACAGAAAGTCGCTGTGAACACCTCCCTGTGCGCTCAGGCTCGCCATCCATGGCTCGCATGCTTTCTGTTTTCTTTACCCGCCGCCCGCGCTTTTCGCATCTGAATAAAAAAACCACCGTTTATATTGACGGTGGTTTTTTTGTATCTGACTCAGACAATTTCGCTAAATCATTCAATCTGCAGCAAGGCGGCAAAGTGAGGACATCCGGGGAGCATACACCAGTATGTGACCCGCGTGGCCGAACGAAGCCAACACCGCTGCTGGTTGAAGGATGACGCGAATTCGTTAAATTATGGGCACTTAAATACCTGACCCGTCAGCTTGCTATCCACCGGGATCAGGCTGGACACAATGGCTGACTCAGCCGGGCTGCCGAGACCATAAATCACGTTACCGCCCATTGCAGCAGCTTTGTTACGCAGGTCATTTGCCGCACCGCGCATGGAGCTGCTTTCGTTACCGACGCCGGTCATCCAGTTGCTCTGTACACCGGTAACTTCACCTAATTTCTGACATTCTGCCGGTGGCTGCTCTTCGGAAAAGCGGACCTGTGATCCGGCGGAGCTCAGTTCGTTCGTGGTCGTACAGCCTGCCAGTAATAACAGTGCCAGCGCACCGGGTAACATTTTAATCCGCATAGTTTTCCTCATTCACGGTTGGAAAAAATTTATACAGCTAATTTAACCACTTTGTGGCAGCGACTTCAAAAACTAATCGCTGAAAACCACCCGCTGATCGCAATCAGCCGCAAATTATGCATAAAAAAACCGGCACCTGAGTTTCCTCAGAGTGCCGGTTTATTTTTTCCTGTGTCAGCCCGGTAATTTACTGATAGTCTTTTTTAATTTTCTGAGCAGCATCTGTACCCCGTTTCGCTTCTTTTTCGGCGATTTCAACGGACAGACCAATATATGAGCGCGGATCTAACATCGCTTTGATTTCTTCATTGCTGAAGGCGGCGGTAATGGTGTCGTTTTTCGTCAGGTTGGTGTAGAAATCCTCACCATCCGCGGCGGTTTTAATCGCTTCCTCATACAGTAATGAATGCGCCTTATCTTTACCCAGCTTTTCCGCCATTTTCATCATCACGTATTCGGTGTTATCCAGCCCTTTGTTTCTCATGACATTATGCAGCATTCTCTCTTCATGAGGCACAATCGTTCTGGTGAGTTCTTCTGTTCTCAGCAGCACTTCGGTGGTCAGTTCGAGCGCTTCTTCGATCAGCCCGTCGAACAACATATAGGAACTGCTGTCGCCCTCATACGGTCTGACGGCAGAATACATACCGACACCCGGCAGTGAATACAGTTTCTGCGAGTTCGCGATAATCCCTTTGGCCAGTTTCGGGTTAATTTTGTGCGGCATGGTGCTGCTGCCCACGGTACCTTTGGTAAAGCCTTCTGAGACTTCCGCAATTTCTTCCAGCGTGGTGCTGTAAACTTCCTCACCGATTTTATGGCAGATGTTCGCCATCAGCGCCAGATTCGCCATGTACTCCAGTTTATGTGTGCTCAGGTTGCGGGACGGCACTTCCATCGCATGCATGCCGGTCAGTTCAGCAACCCGCTTCTGGACTTCCAGACCGATACCCGGCATGGTGTTAAATGCCCCGACCGCACCGCCCATCATGATGGTGAATACACGCTTTTCACACTCTCTCATGCGCTGGCTGCAATCGATAAAATCGCTGATCCACACCGCCACTTTGTAACCATAAGTGATAGGAATTGCGTGGCGGCCATGTGTCCTGCCCGGCATCACCATATGTTTTGTTTTTTCTGCGAGCGCCGATAAATTTCCGAGGATCTCACTTAACAGCAGCATAAATTTATTATGCACTGTCTTCATCATATACAGCTGCGAACTCTGCTGAATATTCTGGGTGGTAATACCGTAATGGATATATTTACCACTCTCTTCAGAACAGGCATTCACTAAGACTTTTAAGAACGGTACGAAGCCATGACCGATTTTCTGATAGATACGGCTCATCTCTTCGAAATCGATATTCTCAATAACCGCCTTTTCTTTAATTTCATCGGCAGCAGACCGGGGAATAAACCCCAGTTCTGCCTGTGCCTGAGCTAACACTGATTCAAACATCAGCCAGGTAGTGTATTTGGCCTCATCTGACAGCAGCGCTTTTATGCCGCGGTCATCGATGGTTTTACTTTTAGAATCATATAAAGCTCTCATCATGTATCCTTTTATTTCTTCATTGCTTCATCAACAGCATTGCGGACAAATTCAACCTTCGGTCCGTAAACAACGTGGACGTGGTTTGCCGATGGAAAGAAGAATGCAGTACATCCTGATTCCGACATTAACTCTTTATCAATCTTATTCACTTCTGCGATATCGATACGCATACGGGTAATACAGTTATCAACGTTACGGATATTTTGTTTTCCGCCTAACGCCTCGATAAGAATTTCCGCAATTTCACCATAACGTTTTTCTTTAATTAACGTGTTTTTCAGATTGCTGGATTCTTCGCGGCCCGGCGTTTTAATATCAAACCGCAGAATTGCCCAGCGGAAGATAAAGAACGTCACCACCGCCAGACCGGTACCGATAAGCACCAGGAATATCCAGTTAGTACGTTCGTACAGCAGACCAAAGATAGTAAAATCAAATATCGTTCCGCGGATATAACCGATGGCCACTCCGGCGAATGACAGTAATACTGCGCCGATACCGACGATAATCGCATAAATTAAATACAGCAGCGGTGCGATAAACACGAAGGTAAATTCGAGCGGTTCCGTGACGTTACCGAGCATGGCGGTCAGAACCATCGTCACCAGCATCGATTTCACTTCCGCACGGTTCTCTGCCTTCGAGGTTTTATAGATAGCCAACGCGATGGCCGGGAACAGGAACAGCGTCACCAGCATTTGCTGTTGCGCCATAAAGCGCGTCAGGCTTGGCATCATCGCCCAGTATTCCGTTCCCGGTCCCTGTTTGAACAACACTTCGGTTAAGGCAGGAACGACACCGACAAAGGTTTGCCCGTCGATTACATAAGTACCACCGGCTTCGGTAAATCTGAACAGCACGTTCCAGACGTGGTGCAGACCGAACGGAATAAACAGACGCTCACCGCCTGCTGTAAAGAACGGGCCAACGGGACTCAGGAAGACAGCAGAAAGCTTCATCAGCCCCTGCACCAACACTTCCCAGATAAACGGCAGTGTCGCACCGACTGCGATCATCAGGCCGACCATGATGATGGAAACGGATTTTTTACCGGAGAAGAAGGCGAAGGCGGTCGGCAACTCAAGGTTATAGAACTTGTCCGTTGCCCATGCGGCAATTAAACCGGTGATGATCCCCCCTGCTGCGCTGATATTTAAGGTTTGGATCCCCAGAACCTTAATTTGCCCCACCTGCCCCATAATGGCCGGATCAGCCAGTTTACCGGTGAGTACCAGCCAGATATTCATGGTGATAATCAGTGACAGGTAACCCACCACAGAGGCAAAGACAGCGATCCCTTTATCACGCTGGCTCATCCCGTAGGCAACCCCCATGGCAAAGAGCAGCGGAATGTTGTCAAAAATAACCCCCGCAATAGAACGGATACTGACAAGCAGTGCGTTAACCGTTTCATTTCCGAGGAAAGGGAAGCGGGCAATCATGTAGGTCTGAACCAACGCCCCGCTGATCCCCAGAATCATACCTATCGGAGCCAGAACCCCGATGGGCAGGAGCAGTGTCCGGCCAAAGCGCTGGATTGACTCTCCGAATTTTCTTTTAGCCATATTTTTTTCCCTGCAACCAAGAATATTGACATTATCCGGAATACTAGCATTGCGTTTTTTAAATGGAATGATGGTACGGTTTTAAATATTATCTCAGGTCTTAAATTATGACCCGGGTCATTTTAAGGCGATAATCATTTAAAAATCATAGTAATAGTGATTTTTTTGTAAATACAGGCGTGATTATTCAGACAGGTAATTATTTTAAAAACAGCAGGAATTATTGAACAAAAAGCATTCGGTTCAACTTAAGGCAAATAATGAGTTCATTTATTTACAACAAACTTTCTAGTTCATTAATTAATAGATCCACCAGAATAAAAAATCCTGTTCTGGACTTTGAGTCATCCCGTTTGGTGTCATAACTGTCTGAGAAGCAAAACAGCGTATTATTCGCGTATGAGGTCAGTTCATTGGTGTGGAAGGCAGTCATACTGATGATATGGGCATCTTTCAGCTGGACGATTTTTGCGGTTTCAATGATTTTTTTGGTTCCGCCGGAGAGGGAGATAAAAATTACGGTGTCATCTTTGCTGACAAGGCGGGTAAAGGAGTCAGAAAGGTTATAATCATTAATAAAAAAGCAATGCAGCCCGAGCGAAAATAATAAATGCTCCAGATAGTAACCGACTGCCTTGCTGGTTCCCCGTGCCACCAGAAAGATATTCCGTGAACCGCGTAATGTTTTTGCACAATCCCGGATTTGATCTTCATTAATCAGTGTAAAGGTCTTATGAATATTATTCTCGAGCTGCTTTTTATAGGATGCCGGTGCATTTTTCTCTGCTTTATTTTGTGAGAGGATATGATTGTTAATCTGAAATTTAAGTTCTTTAAACCCGCTGAAACCTAATTTCTGAGATAAATTGATAATCACCGTTTTGGAAACAAACGTTTTGGCGACTAATTCGTTAATATTTAACCAGGGGATATCAGCAATATTTTCCGTAAGATATTTTAATACTTTCTTCTCACTGACGGTTAAGTTGTCATAATTCTTCAGAAAATCCAGCATATCCGGCACTCCCCCATTTCAGCAGCGGTATCTCTCAATAATACCTCATTATGATGATAAGCAGTGGGATATTATAAAAGACAAACCGGACAGACAAAAAAAGCCCGTAACCAATCAGGTTACGGGCTTTTTCAGCAAACAATTGCAGTCAGACTACATGATTACATCATGCCGCCCATACCGCCCATGCCGCCCATACCACCGGCTGCACCTAAATCCATTTTGTCGTCTTTAGGCAGTTCAGTGATCATCGCTTCAGTGGTGATCATCAGACCCGCGATAGAACCGGCGAACTGCAGAGCAGAACGGGTTACTTTAGTCGGATCCAGGATACCCATTGCGATCATGTCGCCGTATTCTTCAGTTGCTGCGTTGTAACCGTAGTTACCTTTACCGCCTTTCACGGTGTTAACAACAACAGATGGTTCTTCACCTGCGTTTTCAACGATCTGACGCATAGGTGCTTCCATTGCGCGCAGCGCAACACGGATACCCACGTTCTGATCTTCGTTATCACCGGTCAGGGCAGTCAGAGCAGCCGCAACGCGGACTAATGCAGTACCGCCGCCGGCAACAACACCTTCTTCAACGGCTGCGCGGGTTGCGTGCAGAGCATCGTCAACACGGGCGCGTTTTTCTTTCATTTCAACTTCAGTTGCCGCACCGACTTTGATGACAGCAACACCGCCTGCCAGTTTCGCTACGCGCTCCTGCAGTTTTTCACGGTCGTAATCTGAGGTTGAATCTTCGATCTGCTGACGGATCTGACCAACGCGTGCTGCGATAGTCTCTTCGTCACCCACACCATCAATGATAGTGGTGGTATCTTTGTTGATAACGATACGTTTTGCCTGACCCAGGTCTTCCAGAGTCGCTTTTTCCAGCTCCATACCGATCTCTTCAGAGATAACAGTACCGTTGGTCAGGGTTGCGATATCCTGCAGCATCGCTTTACGGCGGTCGCCGAAGCCCGGTGCTTTCACCGCTGCCACTTTCACGATACCGCGCATGGTGTTAACCACCAGTGTTGCCAGTGCTTCACCTTCAACATCTTCCGCGATGATCATCAGCGGTTTGCTTGCTTTGGCAACGCCTTCCAGAACCGGCAGCAGTTCACGGATGTTGGAGATTTTTTTGTCGACCAGCAGGATGTACGGGTTTTCTAACTCAACAGAACCGGTTTCCGGTTTGTTGATGAAATACGGGGAGAGGTAACCGCGGTCGAACTGCATACCTTCAACAACATCCAGTTCGTCTTCCAGGCCGGTGCCTTCTTCGACAGTGATAACGCCTTCTTTGCCGACTTTATCCATCGCTTCCGCAATCAGTTTACCGACGGTTTCATCGGAGTTTGCAGAGATAGTACCTACCTGCGCGATTGCAGTGGTATCAGAGCATGGTGCAGACAGTTTTTTCAGTTCTTCAACAGCGGCAACAACAGCTTTATCGATACCACGTTTCAGATCCATCGGGTTCATGCCCGCAGCAACGGCTTTCAGGCCTTCAGTGATGATAGACTGAGCCAGTACGGTTGCAGTGGTGGTACCGTCGCCCGCAGCGTCGTTCGCTTTGGAGGCAACTTCTTTCACCATCTGTGCACCCATGTTTTCGAACTTGTCGTCCAGCTCGATTTCACGCGCAACAGACACACCATCTTTAGTGATAACCGGTGCGCCGAATGATTTGTCTAACACAACGTTACGGCCTTTCGGACCTAAAGTGACTTTTACTGCGTCTGCCAGAACATTGACACCACGGAGCATTTTAACACGGGCGTCGTTACCGAATTTTACGTCTTTAGCTGCCATTATTTCTATTCCTTCGAATGCTTTTATGGTTTAAGAAGATCTGAGTACAACCAGTACGGTGTAATTATGCTTCGACAATCGCCAGGATGTCGCTTTCAGACATAATCAGCACTTCTTCATTATCAATTTTTTCAGCTTTTACGCCGTAACCATCATTGAAAATCACGATATCACCGACTTTAACGTCGAGTGGTTTCATTTCGCCGTTTTCCAGGATGCGACCGTTACCTACTGCCAGCACTTCACCACGGGTCGATTTACCTGCCGCTGTACCGGTCAGGACGATCCCGCCCGCTGATTTCGCTTCAACTTCTTTACGCTTAACAATAACACGGTCGTGCAAAGGACGAATTTTCATTGATAGATCTCCTGTAAAAAAATCCGTATCAAATAACGTGGATTAAAGGTTCAGGCCGGATACTAATACCATTGCCATGTTTGAGCAGATGGGGTCAGTTCCGGACAAGTTCAAGGGGGCAGAGATGAAAAAAATACGAAATTTCACGGTCTCTGTCCAAACTGTTCAGATATCAGGGTTTATCCTGCGGATTATCATCATTGTGCGACGCCGGTGACTGGTTGAGCCGCTGCGATGATGTATCACCACGGCGCTCAAATTCCCCTTCGTACACATTCCCCCGGTTTGCCGCATTGCCGGCGAACGGGTTCGTCCGCGGCTGATACACGCGGATAAACGGCAGCACACGGGACACCAGAAGTTTCTGTACCGGCGGCAGCAACAGCAGCAGCCCTAAGAAATCGGTGAAAAAGCCCGGCAGGACCAGCAGGATCCCGGCCAGCACCAGAGAGACGCTTTTGATCATCTCTGCCGCAGGGCTCTCACCCGCCTGAATTTTCTGCTGAATCAGGCTCAGATTACGCATTCCCTGATTGCGCACCAGAGATACACCGAGACAGGATGTCAGCACCACCAGTACCAGTGTCATAAACACACCGATGGCGGATGCCACGTGAACAAAAATGACCGCCTCAATATAGATCAGCAGACAAATGAGGATAAGGGGTAACCAACGCATAACGTCTTCCTTATGTGGTGCACTGTGATGTAAAAAACCGCCCCTTTGTCAGCCTTTGTGAACTACTTCTAAGAGACGCGCTGTAAATTCGATTTTTAGTCATGGATGTTCATAATGATGGGGTCATTTCAGACGTTTTCAAGCGCGGCGTGTGCCGGAATCGCACATGATATTTGTGATTTATCGCACATAAGAGTGATAATAGTGCAAACATTTCAGTTAATAAGTGATCTGGCTAAAAGGATTCAACGCAAATACAGAATATCATCACTGAGAATGCAATAAACTAAGTGATACTCACTATTAATATCGGACAAAATAATATAATTGCTGTCTTTACTATTAAGTAAGACAACCATTCAATCAAAGAAGGTTCTCATGTCAAATAATTTTCGTATCGAAGAAGACCTGCTGGGTAAACGCGAAGTACCGGACGATGTGTATTATGGTGTCCATACACTGCGGGCTATCGAAAATTTCTATATCAGCGACCGTACAATCAATGATGTCCCGGAATTTATCCGTGGCATGGTGATGGTGAAAAAAGCCGCTGCCATGGCGAATAAAGAACTGCACACTATTCCGCGTGCGATTGCGGATACCATCATCAAAGCCTGCGATGAAGTCCTGATCCACGGTAAATGTATGGATCAGTTCCCTGTGGATGTTTTCCAGGGTGGTGCCGGTACTTCACTGAATATGAACACAAACGAAGTGCTGGCAAATATCGGCCTGGAACTGATGGGCCATAAAAAAGGGGAATACGAGTTCCTCAACCCGAATGATCACCTGAACAAAGCCCAGTCCACCAACGACGCTTACCCGACCGGCTTCCGTATCGCTGTCTATAATTCAATTACCCAGCTGATTAAATCCGTTGAGTATCTGAAAGGCGTCTTTGATACCAAAGCAAATGAATTCAAAGATATCCTGAAAATGGGTCGTACCCAGTTACAGGATGCGGTTCCGATGACATTAGGCCAGGAATTTCACGCCTTTGCCATCCTGATGAAAGAAGAAGTCAAAAACCTGCACCACTCTGCACAACTGGTGCTGGAAGTTAACCTCGGCGCCACCGCGATTGGTACCGGGCTGAACACCGCACCGGGCTATCAGAAACTGGCGGTGGAAAAACTGGCGGAAGTGACCGGCCTGCCATGTGTACCGGCAGAAGATCTGATCGAAGCAACCTCTGACTGCGGTGCTTACGTGATGCTGCACAGTGCGCTGAAACGCCTGGCCATGAAGCTCTCTAAAATCTGTAATGACCTGCGTCTGCTCTCCTCCGGCCCGCGTGCGGGTCTCAAAGAGATCAATCTGCCGGAAATGCAGGCAGGTTCTTCTATCATGCCGGCAAAAGTGAACCCGGTGATTCCGGAAGTGGTAAACCAGGCGTGTTTCAAAGTCATCGGTAACGATGTCTGCGTCACCATGGCTGCCGAAGCGGGTCAGTTACAGCTGAACGTGATGGAACCGGCTATCGGCCAGGCGATGTTTGAATCTATCTCTCTGCTGAGCAACGCCTGCCGTAACCTGGGTGAAAAATGCGTTTCCGGTATTACCGCCAACAAAGAAATTTGTGAAGCGTATGTGTTCAACTCTATCGGTATCGTGACTTACCTGAACCCGTTCATCGGTCACCATAACGGGGATATTGTCGGTAAGATTTGTGCGGAAACCGGCAAGAGTGTGCGCGAAGTGGTTCTGGAGCGCGGTCTTCTGACAGAAGCTGAGCTGGATGATATTTTCTCAATCGAGAACTTAAAAAATCCGGCCTATAAAGCAAAACGCTTTGATGACTAATATAATAATAAGAAATACATAGAACACAAAAGCACGTCATCGCAAGGTAACGTGCTTTTTTATTACCCTACTACAAAAATTTAACATTTTTCTACGGGATTTTACAGGAGCACTTATGCTAGCCATCGAATTTATTATCGTACTGCTGGCCATTTATCTCGGGGCGCGCCTCGGAGGGATAGGTATCGGTTTTGCCGGCGGGCTGGGGGTTCTCGCCCTCGCCGCCATTGGCGTGAAACCGGGCAGCATCCCGTTCGACGTTATCTCCATTATAATGGCTGTTATCGCTGCAATCTCTGCCATGCAGGTCGCGGGCGGGCTGGATTATCTGGTTCAGCAGACTGAAAAACTGCTGCGCCGCAATCCGCGCTATATCACCATTCTCGCCCCTATCGTGACCTATTTTCTGACTCTGTTTGCCGGAACCGGTAATATTTCACTGGCTACACTGCCGGTGATCACCGAAGTTGCCAAAGAACAAGGGATTAAACCTTCCCGTCCGCTTTCCACCGCTGTTGTGGCAGCGCAGATTGGCATCACCGCATCACCGATTTCAGCGGCGGTGGTGTATATGTCATCGGTCATGGAGCCGATGGGCGTCAGCTACCTGCATCTGCTGATGATCCTGCTGCCATCCACCTTTGTCGCGATCATCCTGATGTCCTTTATTGTGTCCTGGCTGTTTGATGACAAACTCGCCAATGACCCGGTCTTTAAAAAACGCCTTGCTGAAGGCGTGGTGGAACTGAACCGCAGTGAAAAAGCCGCCATTAAACCGGCAGCTAAACTGTCTGTGTTCCTGTTCCTGCTCGGTGTTCTGTCCGTTGTGGTCTTTGCGGTTGTCAACAGTAAGAGTGTCGGGCTGCTGTCTGAACCGATTATGACAACCACCAATGCCATCCTGATTATCATGCTCAGTGTCGCAACACTTATCACACTGATTTGTAAGGTGGAAACAGATATTATCCTGAACTCCAGTACCTTCAAAGCCGGGATGAGCGCCTGTATCTGTATCCTGGGTGTGGCGTGGCTGGGCGATACTTTCGTTCAGGCTAACCTGGAGTGGATCAAACTGACTGCCGGTGATTTAATCACTCAGCATCCGTGGCTGCTGGCCGTTATTTTCTTCTTCTGTTCTGCCCTGCTCTATTCACAGGCCGCCACCGCCAAAGCGCTGATGCCGATGGCACTGGCGCTGGGTGTCACACCACTGACTGCCATTGCCTCTTTCTCTGCGGTTTCCGGTCTGTTTATCCTGCCGACCTACCCGACACTGGTCGCGGCGGTTCAGATGGATGACACCGGTACCACCCGTATCGGCAAACTGGTCTTCAACCACCCGTTCTTTATCCCGGGTACCATTGGTGTTGCCCTGTCGGTCTGCTTCGGCTTCCTGATCGGCAGTGTCGTTCTGTAATTCCCTGCTCTGACAATCCGCCCTCCGGGGCGGATTTTATTTTCCTGCGTCTCTCGCCTTTCATCAGCACTCACGTTATTCTGGATTATATGCCTCTATCAGGGAGAACCTGCTGTGCAACGTGAAGACATCCTCAATCAGGCACTGAGTCTGCTGGAAAACCACGGCCTTCTGATGTCTGAAGCCACCCTCAACGATAACCTGGATATTGATCCCGAACGCCTGCGGATTTTCTGGCCGACCCGTAATGACCTGCTCTACGACTGCCTGCGTTACCACGGCAATCAGATTGACATCTGGCAGCGCCGCGTTCTGCTGGATGAGTCTCTGTCCAGTGAAGAGAAACTGCTTGCCCGTTACACGGCACTGGCGGAACGTGTCCGCGAAAAGCGTTTTCCGGGATGCCTGTTTATTGCGGCCAGCAGCGCATTTCCTGATACGGATCATCCGATCCATCAGTTATCCCGCCAGCAAAAACAAAGTGCCTTTGCATTCACTACAGAGCTGCTCAGAGAGCTGGATATTGATGACTGTGATATGGTGGCCCGTCAGCTGGAACTGATTCTGGAAGGATGCCTGAGCAAACTGCTGATATCCCGCAGCACCGATGATATCGCCACCGCCCGGCGGCTGGCAGAAGATGTGCTGACTATCGCCCGCTGCCGTAAAAACGGCGCACTCAGCTGATTTATTCACCACATGCATAAATTGCGCCCGCATTCTGCATAAAAAGAGCACACTCACGCTTTTTTTATGGTTTTTTGACAGAAAGGCATTGACGCAAACCACGGAATACGGTTTAATGCGCCCCGTTGCCCGGATAGCTCAGTCGGTAGAGCAGGGGATTGAAAATCCCCGTGTCCTTGGTTCGATTCCGAGTCCGGGCACCATCTTTCCTTTCGGAAATGGTGTAACCGTTTCCCAGCACGGCCGATAGAAGTGAGAACACTATCGACCGGTTAAAAACCTGATACCAGGAACATCGACGAGTGATTAGTCAGTTCTGCTTAACCTAATGACTCTCGGTTGAATTTAAGGTCTCAGGTAAAGGTGTTTGTTGCTCCTAACAGCAAACACCTTCTCCCAATCAGCGTTAATCCTTACACACCTTTACTTGAAAAGTCAATCTTGCTTCCTTGGTTTTGTTGCTTTTTTTTACACTTCATCACAAATACTTCCCCTTATTTATAATATCTCTGAATTATTAAAATATTATCTTTTATTACTTTGTTAACAAGCGATCATGTTCTCCACCTAACCCCATTTTAAGGTAATTACGCAGTTCATACTCCAGTATTGCTTTGGTCTGCACTGTATCCTGTCCGATATATTCCATCGTAGAAGACAAACTTCGGTGCCCCAGGATATTTTTCGTCAACTCCATATTACGCTCCGGACAGCGCATCAACGTGGTTCCCAATGTATGTCTGAAACGATGTGGGGATACCGCAAAACCACATTCCACTGACAACCGGCGGAAAAAAGCACGGATCGTACTATGACTGATCGGTTTTTTACGCTCATCAGCTCGATCAGATAAAAAATAAACATTAAATAACGGCACATCATCAGGCATACCTCGTATCTGCATCTCTTTAATCAGTGATTTCAGAAGAGGCTTTAATCCTTCCATCAGTACTACCGGATATTCCCGGTGCGATTTACTGCCCTCTCTGATGAGATTTATTTCTGAACGTTCAAAATCAATATCCTTTATCCGAACATGAATAAGTTGATTCAGTCGCATACCAGTCAACCGGAGAGTTTCCAGCACAGTTAACCAAAAACGGACAGGGTACAATGCACAATGACTGTATCTTGCCAATTCCGGAGGCATTGTCTCCTCCAGTTGCTTGAATTGCTCCATCATCCGGTAAATTGTACGTAACTGAGACTCAGAGAGACACTTCTTCCGCTTCGTTCCGGGGATCACCTGACACTCAAAACAGGGGTTTTCAGATTGATTCACCCAGCCTTTTTTAATCCATACATTATATAATGCCTGAAGATGACGAACTTTCGTGTTCCAGGTTCGTTCACTGACATTTTTTACATTCAGTTCATGTCGTCGCCAACGCAATAAATCATCACGGGTCAGCTCATCCGGATGAATCATCCGCTTTTCTTTTTCCCTGAAATATACCAGTAATAACCTGACTATTTTCTGATAGGTTTGTTCCGTATCGGGTTTAAGTCGCTTTTCGTAAAAATAACGCTCCAGTAAATGGATCCATTGTGCATTGACATTGTTTAATTCACCTGCTTTTTGCATATTTATCCCTTACTTATTCAAACTTAATATACAAACTGTCGTCCCGATCCTCACCCGGTAACAACTTCTGACTTTTTACCAAATAACCGGCAGTTTTTTTCCAACTCGTTTTTTCCTCTGATGATGCAGTACTCTGAACCCAACAATGAACCAGTCCACCTGATTGTTTTCCGTTTCTCCTGTGCAGACGTAAAGACTCGAATGCACGCTGAACCGGAGTATATCGCTCAAATTTATACGGACTCCGACTCAGATATAAGGTAAAAATCTGTGGCGAACGTAAAAATAAATACCCTGCAATGGAATGAACCAATCCCCCGGGAATATTTACCGGTAATGTCTTTTCCGACAAAGAATGATGAAGCCAGGTAATAAAATCTTCGGCTAAAATAGCCGGCGACACATTATCAGCAACTACTTCCTCTTTATTAACCTTACCGGTATTCACGATATTCCCGGGTACAGTTTTCTTTTCTGTGATTTCTGTAACTGACTCAATGGGATTCTGAATGATATCTCTTTGTATCTGGGGATCATGCTTGTTTTCACAATTTGCAACTTCTGATAGCGCAGTGTTCTCAACCATATTCACTTCATCCTTATTATCTGCACTGTCATTATTTTCTGAAGACAGAATCCCGGATAAAGCCAGCGCATACTGAAGATCGTCATCCGGTTTAACTAAAGTATCAGGCTGTACAACAGGCACGGCTGATTGCACACAACTCTGATTGTCTGTATCCGAATTAAAAGACTCAGAAGCATAGCTATCTACCGCAGCCGGCACCGATAACGAGGACGAAAATACCTTGTCATCATGCAAAGATGTTGAACTCATCAAACCCGAAGAAGAAATATCCTGTATATTCTCTTTGAGCTGTGTGGCCGCTGTTGTTTCCCCGGGAAACACTTTCTTTATTGTTGAACCCGAAATATCAGGCAAAGTATCAACTTCAAACGCAGCCAGTGCCTCATTCAGCACACGCTGTAAATCATTATCACCGTTTACCTGCCCGGTCACCACGTCAGACAACGCCTGAAGCGCCTTTGGTGTACCCGACAACCAGTGGATCACCTTCTCCGGTAATAGCCGGAAAGCCATCATGGCCCCTGTTGTCCGGCGAAAATGCGTGATATCCGGCACCGGCTCATGAAAGCGAAAACGATACGGCTCTGATGGCGGACTGATCCCCGGCTGCCACGATGACAGACTGTTCAGTTGCCCCTCAAACTGAGCGGTTAACGGCAACCAGTAAAACAGCCCGGTATAAAACACGCACACATTCCAGGCACTGAACTGCCGGCTCTGCTCTTCCGACGGAAGCCCCCGGGGCAGCATCTCTTTCTGGGACATCCGCATACACCAAGCCGTTGTATTCAGCGTTAAATCCAGCAAGCCCCCTTCGCCGGCATATTTCCCGGTTTTTGATGCCGGCACACACTGAAGTCGTTCTGCCAGCGTCTGCAAAGGAGACAGGCAAAGTGCCCGGTACTGGTTATCCGGTAACGCCACCACCCGGCTGATTTGCTGTAACCAGTTTTGTCGCTGTGGTGTGGCCAGCAATATGTCAGCCGACTGCGGTAAATAAAAACCGTCACTGTCACGGATAAATAATGCTTTTTCCTGCGTGTTTCCCGGGGAAACAGGTAATATTTTCTCTTCCGCTTTCCGGGAAAGCGATTTACGAAACCACGGTAACATCGGTGTTACTGCCTCTTTAATTCGGTAAAAAAACAACAACGCAACATTAAATAAAACATAAATTATTTTAATATCAGGATAAGAACAAATAATAAATACACTTTATTTTCATTGCGTTAACTCATCCACAAAAATAATTCCGGCAACAAAACAGAAGATTGCATGAATAATGCTCTGTTATTCTGTCTCTGTCTGTTTCTGCTGCCAGGTACGGATTGCCTTTTCATACGCATCCGCACTCACATGCTCCCGGGTCACCCCGCATTGCAGAATATTTTCCCGCCCTGACCAGAAGCCCGCATCTCTGTTTCTTTCCACTAACTGACATTCTGTCAGGTAATAACCTCCCCGTTCAGCCAGATTCTGTTCATTCCGGGCCATGAACTGACTCAGATATGGCCAGCTGAAATAACCGACAGCACATAAAAACCCCGGACTCACCACTAACGGAAACATCCAAAACGTTACCCACGCCCACACACGCCCACACACGTTGCCCTGATTTATATCTCATCACACACTCCCTCCTCTCATTCAATGACGGCATCACGATAGCAACGCGGGGATAAAACAAAAGCCGAAATTAGTTTTCCGAAAAAAATAAAAAAACCCGGTATCACTACCGGGTTTTCAGTCAGTTAAATCAGTACGGAAGCCTCACCCTCCGTAATGTGGTAATGAATCAAGAATATAGTCCGGTCCCGTCACATCCCGGAAACCATCCTCATTCTCTTCATCACTGTACTCAATCTCATCAGATTCATGGTCGGCTAACCGGCCATGGTCATACTCGCTGTATCCGCAGAAACCACAGCCTTCTTCGGCATAGACATGACGGACCTGACAGCGGAAACGCGTAGACAGAGCACACAAGACCTCTGCTGACGGCAGACTCCATGGAGTATCAAACGTCACTGACAGCGTGGTGGCCTCCCCGTCATCAATACAGCGAAAACCACTGCCGTTCGGCCATTTCACACCATAACGACACTGATAAAGGTGATATGTACTGTTACCGGGGGCAAACGCCTGCCAGCGCGCCTGTCTCCAGATAACTTCCGGTGTTTTCCATAAACGACCGTTGAAGCCGTGTAATTCAGCCGCAAGGCTGGTCGGTAACAATGTCCGCATATCCATTGGTACGGCTTCCCCTGTACCGCGAAGATACTGAATATCCTCCCAGGCTGTCGCCACCCGGCTCTCATCCTCCCCGGTAAACCGGTTTAGCCAGTCAAAACTGCCGGCCGATAACAACGGTGACAGTATCGCTTTCTGCATCGCCGTCAGCGAGTCCCAGGAATGGTACACCCCACCTTCAGATAACCACATCTGATACCACTGATGGATTTGCTGACAACATGACGGCGTCAAATCCGGTGCGGTTATCAGCATCTCAACCCAGTGCGTGAAGGCGGTGTTTCCCGGGGAAACAGGGCCGGTTTCCCCGTATGAGGTCAGTTCCGGTAACGGCGGAAAAGACAGCGGTTTTACCGGTTTCAGTATCCCCGCACAGCCGGCCAGCAACAAATGCAGACTTTGTGCTATCGCCGTCTGCCAGGCGGGTATCCCGTCATCCGCATATATCCAGTGTTTAAGCGCCGGCATATCCGCCGCGTTGTGTAAGGTGATGTCAAGTCGGTTTGAGCACCAGTTTGGCATGGTGATATCCTCTTTTCAGAATAAAAAAAGAGGGCTTATCCCGTGAGGAACAAGCCCTCACGGGAAAGATGTCAGTCGTTAATCGTTAAGGATTATCCGGGCATGACATCCGGGTTAATGGCACCGCTCAGTTGAGCCTGTGCATGTAAGGCATCGGTATCACTGACATACGGGGATGCCGGCAGATAACAGGATGCATTCAGTTTCTCCAGATGGTATTTATCCACCAGACGGTTGACCGCCGATACCGGCGATATTCCGAGTTCAATCATCCGGGATACCTCCGCATCATCAGACAATCCGGTATCACTCAGCGTAATCCCGTAATGCACTTTCAGTAACTGATGTACCAGTAACTGAAAACGGATAATGGTGATTTTGTCCATCGCTGTCTCCTACGCGGCCTGTCGGGAGGCGGCCGTATTCAGTAAAAACTCACAGGCCTGACGGGCCTGCCCGGCTGCCCGGAACAACGCTTTTTTGTCCGCTTTCAGTACCCGCAGCCAGCTGTCAAGATAACTTTCATGATTCACCTCTCCCTCAACGCTTAACTGCGCACAGAGAAAAGCGCTGCCCATTTCTGCAACCAGCTCCTCAAAGCTGTACAGCGGGTCACCAAATTTCAGGGACGATGAGGTAATGCCTTCACGGGCCAGCCGGGACTGATGACCGGTACTGTGCACCAGTTCATGCAGTAAGGTAGCCCAGTAATCGGCATCCCGGTCAAACTGTGACGACAGTGGCATCACAATCCGGTCCTGTGACGGACTGTAATACGCCCGGTTCTGCGCCGCACTGGTCACCTTCACGCCGCTGGCATTCAGGATATCCAGTGCCCGGTGCGTGGCCGGCAGGATTATTCCTGTCGTCTCCTCTCCGGGTTGTCGCCGGTTTTCGTAAAAATGTGCCGGCAGGTCATCACACTGGGCGATGTTAAATAACGGATTCGCCTTTATCATTGGTATCTCCGTCACCACCACCTCACCGTGTTCATCCCGCAGCAGCTCACCGTGACGGTCTTTTGCCGGTACGTTCAACGGTTTGAATATCACGGTATCGGTCGCCGTTTCACCTTTACGGACATAACCACCCAGTTGTTGCGCCTGACGGTAAGTCAGCCAGATATCACAACCAAAGCCCTGCTCTGCCGCCGACAACCATAACAACAGCACATTCATCCCCTGATAGGGATGACCGGTCAGGGCGTTCACCGGAAAACCGGTGCCCGTCCCTTCTGCCGGCCGCCACGGCCGTTTCCACGGGCAGGTGCCTTTTTCCAGCGCGGTCACAATACGGTCTGTCACTTCCTGATAAATATCGCGAACAGGCTTATCCGCAGCCGGACAGCGTTTACGGTCAGATTTTTTCATCGGGATACCCTCAATAAAAAAGGTGTATCCCGTCCTGATGGCGGGATACACCATCAGGTGAAAAAACAATATGGTTAATTTTCAACCGGTGTTTCCCGGGGAAACAGTGGTTAAAAACTGTTCAGTGTTTCCAGTGGAAACACCGGTTAAAATGTGTTCAGTGTTTCCCGGGGAAACACCTTACCGGCTTACCACCAGGCCACAAAACACAGTGACTCTGCTTCAAAATCAAACGTCTCCGTTATCTCTGACAGCCAGCGTCTGACGTCTTCCACATCAGCCCAGTACGCCTCATCATAAGCTGTTGAACCAAAGAAAAAGCCCTCTGTGGTCGGAAAACGTGTCTGACAGTTTTCCGGTGTCAGTGCCTGCAAATCCTGCTGTAAAGCCCGCAGATGAGCCTCTGTCACCGGCACTTTTTCACAGTTTTCAAAAGCCCCGATATGGTCATGCACCCACTTAAACAATGCATTGACCTTACGGAAATACCCGACTTCAATATCGCCGTCGCTGTCCGCTTCTGCATAACGTGAGCCGGGTATCCGGCTTTTGTCTGCACCGCGCTTTTCACTGGCATAAAAGTAAATATCGAGTCCCATACACTTCTCCTGCTATAAAAAAGGCAGGGACTCTCCCGACAGGAAAGTCCCTGCCGGGTTGAGTAAAATAAAACTATCCGTTCATGCCGGGCATATTCTGCTCAGCGTCTCTGACACACGATAACGCACACGCCAGCGTGTCCCAGTTTATCCCCAGCTCCGCATCAAAATAATGTGCAACATGCGTTAATGTTGCCCGCGTTTCAGCCGGACAAGCCGTTTCATCAACATTGGTAACATCATCGGGGAACCACATCTCGCACAACACGAATGCCTCCGGATTACAGCGGGATAAATCCGCTATCAGTTCCCGTATCGTACAGGCCCTGGCCATTATCCAGCCTCCGGCACATCAATGCCTGCCGGTAACGTCAGGATAAGATAAGGGAATGCCTTACTGACATAGTCCAGCACCGGTTGCCAGTCCAGGGTATCCCCGTCAGAAGAGACCGAAAAATACCCGGGGCACAGGTTGTGCAGCAGCAGTAATGCCGCCACCACAAACACGTCATAGGGTTTGTATGCTGTCTTACAGCAATCCCAGTAGTCCTCAACGGGGATTTCGCGCTGTACAATAAATGTCTCATGATTCATATCATCAGCCGCATTGCCGTTAAAACAAAGTGCCTCACCGTCATCGGTGAATAATGAACCATCGTTCAGCCGGTTTTCACCCAGACCATCACACAACACTATGATTTTATCCAGGTATCCGCCGCATATCTGCTCTGCGGATATAGGATTGGCCAGATAGTGGTGATAGAGCTTGTCCATATGTTCACGGAAGTTCTGCCACATCAGGGGGTCAACGCTTTGTTTTTGTGTAAAATAATGTGTATATCCCATGTAATAAATCCTCATTCTGATTAAAAAATGGCGGATTCATCCCCTGACGGAAATCAATCCGCCGGGCGGGGTCATGACAAAAAGTCAACGGAGTTGTCAGTACAACAAATCAGCGACACCAGGCATAACGCACCTGCGCCAGCTGGTATGTCAGTCCAAAGCCGGCACGGCATGCCGCTTTTGCGGAACGAAATGTCCTGCTGTCCAGCGAGGTCATCAACGAATGAAAGCGGTATTCTCTCGAATACGATCCCAGACGTACGGTAATGCGGATCCTGAACTGCCGGGGATTCACTTTCACCACCGTCGCACGGTAAGCGCGCCGGCCGGTCCGGTTACTTATCCACGGCAATTCATCGGGTATCCCTGACGAGATAAATGGTATACGGTCATAAAAACGGTACAGCCACTGCATGATCAGTGTCAGAAATGAAAACGGTTTGTTTTCAGGCAGTAAAACAGACATGTGTTTCTCCGGTAAAAAAAGACGGAGAAACTGCCACCTGACGGGGGAGTTTCCCCGTCGGGTAGGTAAGTTAAAACAGAAAATTGTGGCGGATTAATTGCTCAGTTCAATACCGATGAGGTATTCATCAGCCATCTCCATTGCCATCCATTCAGTGACAGTCTCATCCTGGCCGGCTTCACAGCCTTTCTGCCAGACCGCTGCATCAATCCGCTGACCGATATCCGGTAAACGGCGAAGCAAATATGCCGGCCAGGGTCTCATCAGACCATCCGCCTGCCATAGTAATAATCTACCGTAAGCAAATCCGGCATCATAAAGCGTACACTGCATCAGCGAAACGGAATGAGGACGGTTTTGCTCCCCGGCATACCTTTCAGCCAGTTTCAAATCAGCCTCAACATTTCGCAGTGTCCGGGCTTCCTCAACCAGCCACATCAGCCATTCCCAACCCCGGGAATAGCGACAGACGTGATCGGCCACAAAGAACAGCCCACGGGCAATGCCATAAATCAGGTTAAATAACGTCATCGGAGCTTCTCCTTTATCAATCACGGGAAAAGCCCCATGGGCTTTATTCCCGTATGGGGTCGTAAAATCAGTGAATGTCTTTCGTTAAGCACTAAACATCAGCGCTTCAACCGGATCTTCAAACTGTGCATTTTTGGCCGCGTCGTTGTAGATACGACGAAAGTCAGACGCATAAGGCGTTTGCTCTGCCGATTCCCAGACTGCGCGGACCCTTTTCTCAAGATGTGGACGGGTAAAATCAGCCTCCACAGATAACACGCCCAGTTGCTCTGCAACGGCACTGATTATCCAGAAGTTTGGCGGAAAATTATCTTCATCCATACACTCGCCAATATCCAGACGGACAAAAGCAAGAACCATATTGAGATCACCTGACAGGTGATGCAATAGTGTGAGATAGTGCAGATCGTCAAAAAAAGACGATTGGGGAAATGTAGATACCCTCATTGAATTTCTCCTGAAAAAACGGAGAAATTCCCTGATGACGGGAGATTTCCCCGTCAGTGGGTTGGTTATATGATGCGTTACGTAAAAATAATCCTGATGATAACGCTATTCTGTTATCACCCTCCGCCCGCTTTCAAGGATAAGCGGAGTTACTTCTTGTCATCATCCTCAGACGTTCCTCGCAGATGACCGGAACTTCGGCTTGTTACCATCCTCAGACGTTCCTCGCAGGTAACCGGAACTTCGGCTTGTCATCACCCGTAGGCGCTCGTCGCAGATGACCCGAGCATTGGCGGTTGCATAACGCAACGGTATAAACAAGTTAATTTTTAGTCATTTTTTCTACCTTTGTCAATCCTGTCCATTCAGGATTTTTTACCACTTCCCTGATTACCCGCTCCCCCCCTTTACGGGTAATATGAATTCCATCATCAGTCCGGACAGTTTCATGATGAATAACAGGTTGCCATTGTGTACCCAATATATGAGGCTGATTAATATCCAGATAATGAATATTTAATAACATCGCACTGTGTTTAATTATATGCCGGGTATGTATTAAATAATGTTCATGTTCCGGATTTTTTAAATGTGGCGGAGATATCCAGATAATTGTCGCTAAGGGATTTTCATTTTGAATTTCAGCAATTAATTGAAATACCAGACTGTAATATTTCTGCCGTTCATCCGAACCATATTGAACAAAATCATTTGTTCCGAGACTAATAATCACATTATCAAATTCACGCAAATCAAAATTATTCACAAAAGCGATCCAGTCTTTTTTGCTTTTATTTATTAACCCCGAACCGGAAACATATTCTGCTTCTATTTTTTCATCCAAAACATATTTTGCGGACTTTTCATAAACAGCCGTTAACGAATCACCTAAAAATAATGTCTTCGCCATTAACGGAAAACAAAAAGCAAAATTAATAAATAAAATAATTAAACAGACTTTCATTTTTATCTTATTCCTCAATATCCCCTTTCTGACTATAAACCCGTTTAATATAATCGCCACGACCGTCACCATGCCCTAAATCCATGGAGGTTAATGCATAAGCTTCTTTTTGACTGAATCCCTGACTGAGATAATATTTTTCAACATCCTGAGCATAGGCATACCGTAAACCATGATTTGATTCTTCGTGAATAAATCCGCCTATCCGTCGCATCACATTAATATAACGATCTTTGGCTGAATGTAATGACGGACGATTAATTAAATAACCGTTATGTTTATCCGCATATTCAATGGCTTTATTAATTAATGTTAATACACGGGCTTTATCCGGCACTAATGCTTCACGGGGTCTGCCTCCTTTTGTACCAAAAACCACATGAACGCGATCTTTACCGTTTTTAAGCGCCTGTTGCCAGGTCCGTAATGATTTTACTGACTGCACGGCTTCTTCATTTCTCAACCCCAGACTACGGGATAACTGCATGGTTAATGCCACTCCCTGATCATAAGGCTCAATCCGGGCGAGCGCTCCGTGAAAGCGCTCGTCCGATATCGCGGTACGGGTGCCAGCCCTGCTGGCACCTGAAATCCCCAGCGCCTCATTACTGAGGCGCTCATGTCTAGGATCAGCCAGTTTATGACGTCCGGCAACACGAAATATCGCCCGGATAGCCGACATTTCGTTTTGACAGGTGCGTAAACTGATATTCTGTTCTCTGCGGGCATGAATGTACATTTCAATATGACGGGATTTCAGCTGCTCAACAGATCGTATCTGAATATTCAGCCCGGCCAGCTCTGCCGCAACCCGTTCTGCAATTTTGACCCGGTCTGCAATGGTTTTAAAGCTCCCTCCGGCCTGACGGGCAAGGATATGCATTTCACGGGACAGGGCTTTTGCTCTTCTGGACATTCTCTGATTCTCCGCCTCTTTCGCTCTCAACGGGTTACCTTTTCCCGGTGCGACGGTTTTATATTGCGCATCCTGCGACCTGACAGATACCTGAGCACCGGGGCGATAAAAGGTTGAGTTGTTGAGAGGTATCAAATCAGTTCTCTGAACTGTTTGCGGTCATCAGACCGGTCCCTGTTATCAGGGCACCTCCGTCCGTCAGTTTCCTGACGTCGCCTTGGTATCGTGTCGTTTTTTCTCCTGTTTTCATAACGTTATACATTTTCATCATCATATAAACGTTGAGCGTTGAAAGACTTTCAGCCGTTCTGAGCAATGCATTACATGTCTGTCAGATTGTCAGTTTTGCTGTAAGACCAGTATTGAAGCGTTCTGAGCGTATGCACTTGCGTGCGTCACTTTGTCTTCATTTCACTTGACGAAAGTGACGCACGCCCGTCATTCTGCTGCTCAATGTATTGCTCCGAAGATGCCGCTTTCCAAAGCTGCGCAATGGAAACGCGTCATACCGGGCATACAAAGGTTGCAGAAAGCAGGACGTATTCGTCAGAACACATCAGAAGAGGCAGATACACGTTATCGCGTACTCTGCTTTTTTGTGGATATCCGGGTAACCGGATAGCGGTGACATGGCCACTGAAGTGCAGTTAATCCTGATGATAACACTATTCTGTTATCACCCTCCGCCCGCTTTCAAGGATAAGCGGAGTTACTTCTTGTCATCATCCTCAGACGTTCCTCGCAGATGACCGGAACTTCGGCTTGTTACCATCCTCAGACGTTCCTCGCAGG